>Ga0123355_10012107_pt1 | contig 13345 bp, 9 predicted proteins | sample TergutEmb28metaG_3_FD_89872 | JGI IMG/M metagenome (GOLD analysis project Ga0123355, IMG submission 89872) | Embiratermes neotenicus P1 segment gut microbial communities from Petit-Saut dam, French Guiana - Emb289 P1 | ecosystem: Host-associated > Arthropoda: Insects > Digestive system > Gut ...
ATTTTTTTTTTTGTGTTGTTTTTATTAAAATAAAATTTTTTTTTTTTTTTTTTTTTTTTGGATATGATGCCTTGTCGTTTCATAAACAATAATGCGGTATGGCACCTTTTACATAATGAAACTCTTCTAGATTAAAGAGAAAATGTGAGGATGCGAGAAATTGACTGAATGTAAGTTTATGTGAAAGTTACTAAATTGTTTCAAATAAATTCTCTTGCGTCTAAAAACAAAAATTACCTCTCCCCGTAAAATGCACTTTATGACAATAAGATTATAAATACACCACTATTTGTGCCGATTACAAATCAATCAATCTGTGGCGTTCCCTTTCCAACCCAGTGATGTCATGTGACATCATACTATTCATCTGTCCTTAATATGCATGCCTTTCGCCCAGTAATTGCAGTAGTCATCTTGGCACACTGTGCTGACTTTTCTGCGTTCGGTTGGCTATACTAATGTCACCCAACATATGAACAAAGCGGCCAGTTCTTTGCGAGTTTTGTAGGCGGAGCGGCATATGCCTGTGACGGTGGTGTGTCGTGTTTGTTGGGAACGATATTTGGAGGAATAATAGTCAGACAGAATTGTTATTTCCGGCCGAAAGTCAAGTATGGATGTGATTTGTTAATGCGTGAATGCATGAAGATGTTCTGTGAAAAATGTGCCTTATTGTGAAGGTGCAAAATGTTGTGACTCAATACTGCACCATCGGGCATCACTTGAAGGAAAGGTACGTAACCTTACCTTATACATTATATTGGTAAAAAAATTTGGAGTTCCATTTTTAATTAATACTGAATCATTTTTATTTTTAATTGGATCTTTTTCATTATAATTACTTATATGTATTTATGGCAAGTTATATACATATATGTGTGTGTGTGTGTGTTATTTTCTGGCTTTTAGATGAAACCTAAGCGGAATACACTGACAGATGCAGAATTGTTGATTCTGTTGGAAGGAGAATTACCTGATGTTGATTTGGATTTGTCAGATGATGAGTTGGACCTTGTCAGTAACAGAAATGTATATGAAGTCCCCACAAGTCCCGTGGCTCCAGAACTGGACCCAGAAATGATCGAAGTGCGGGTGGGGTAAGAAGAGGATTTGGATGTTACGCCCTTGATCTTGCGCTTGCAAATGTATCTTAGTTGGGATGCAGAAGTGAAAGTTGTCCCAGCGACATCACACAGTGGATCAAGATATAACTCTCGTTGGCGTATGAATAATATTGAGGAAGTGGATGTAGTATGTAACACAAGCCTTTCTGATCCCCCAGATGAAGAAGTTACACCTTTCGAATACTTCAAACAAATGTGTAGAGATGAAGTAATAAAAACTTTGTCGAGCAGTCCAATTTGTATTGTGTACATAAAACAGGAAAGACACTGAACACAAATAAAAATGAAATAGAACAGTTTCTAGAAATCCACATTATGGCAGGAATAGTAAACATGCCTAGCTATAGAATGTACTGGGCTGATACAACAAGATTAGAACTAATTGAGGATGTTATGAGAAACTATTTTCACATAAACGATAACAGCACAATGAAGGCTCTTGATGACCCACAATATGACAAGTTGTTCAAATTAAAGCCATTTGTGGACAGTATAAAATCAAGTTTTCAGGAAATAGAAGTGGAAGAGTACAATTCTGTTGATGAGCTCATTACTTCGTTCAAGGGTCGGAGTTCACTAAAACAATACGTCAAGAACAAACCCCACAAAAAGGGAATAAAGATATTTGCTCGCACTGGTTCCAGTGGAATAGTGTATGACTTTGAAGTGTATATGGGGAAGGGAACTGTAAAAAATGTTTCCCCTCCAGGCATAAGTGGAGATATAGTGTTGCGGCTTGTTGATGGTCTCCTTAAGGGGCAAAATTATAAACTGTTCATGGACAACTGGTTCACATCTTTCAGTCTCATGTGTGCCCTCAAAGAAATTGGAATTTTGGCATTGGGAACTGTAAGAATGTCAAGACTTCCTGGTTGCAGCCTGAAAACAGATGAAGGATTGAAGAGGTTGGGGCGAGGAGCGGATAACTTTAGGACTGAGGCAGGAACAAATGTAACGGCCCTCAAATGGTATGACAATAAGCCTGTGTATCTTATCATCTTCTGGTCAGAAACAGCACGTGCTCTTCTCAGGGCAAAGAATATAACTGCGAGGAAAAGGAGCCGGTCGGCAAGCGATAGCCATACACTTGAACTTGTGAATAAGAAGAAAGTACGAAATTCAGCAAAAGTAATGGATGACGTGAGATGTGACTGTGTTTGGCACTGGCCAGCGCACACTGAGAAAAAGCAAAGGTGTAGACTTGTATTAAAGCCTATTCAAGGGTAAAATGCATGAAGTGTGAGAAAGCTTTCCGTCTCACTAAAGATAAAAATTGCTTTATGACATACCACATAAAACAGTGAAAAGTAAATATTTTTGTACCTTAGTATGTGTGTCTGGAAATATTGAGTTGTTTTGCATATTGTTTTGGGAAAATAAAGAGAAATTTTTGTGACTACTAACCTATTGTGTTTTTTTCCATGAAAATTACCCAATGATGCCGTATGGAATCATGCTGGATTTTGTAAACAAATGGCTAAAAGGGATCTATTTTCATGAATTAATAATCAAAGAGCACATTTAAACACAATTTACATGAAATTTATTTTTTCTGTGCACTCACATTAATTCGGGCTGGAAAGGGTTAACACCACAACCGTTACAACTAGTAACTATTAACGAATGGGTTATGTTGACAGAATGGATCTATAAAATAAACAAGTCTAAGAGATTAGTGACAGCTTATTGACAACAGTGAATAATCATACCTGTCTTGCATATAAATGTTATATTTTTACTTGTACACAAACACAAACACACACATACACACAAATTCTGAATTACAAGAAAGCAGAAAAAAGCCATAAAAAGACGCACTAGTTTTATTTCAACTGGTTCTCGTATTTTGTGACATAATATTTAATTATCATTAAATTTTAACTAAAAATTTGGAAAACACAAGGTCAATTACGGGTACAACCTCAGAAGTTGTGATGTATACAAAAATGAACTTTCAAACTCGAAATATGTCGGGCTTTTTGAAAGACTGGACGAATAAGAGTGAGCGCAACATTTAATGGCACGTGGTTCGAACTGTGACAGGAGAGCGTACGCTAAATCATGTGAATACGTTACGAATTAAGTGAGTATGTATGTATTAACACACATTTAGTCTCCTTCTTGGAGTATTGAAAAATAGCTGATCTTTTTCTGTTTACAAATATTAGCCAGCTCGGTCTGCATACAAGTCACTCTGAAACTATATATATATATACTAGACAGTTGGCAAAATATTTTGGACCAGTTGCGGGACCGCTGGGAGACCAAAACCTACAGTAGGCAATGCAGCGCAGAGAAGCGAAAATGTAGACTAGTACCTCAAAAAGGAGTTGAACTTAAGTCTCGGGAAACTAAAGTCCAAGATGAAGAACGACATTATAAAGTTCCATAGTAAATATTTGTTGATAGCACGAATCTGTAAATTTACTTCTTGATATTTGATAGGAGCCATCCCGTTGTGTTACATAACATGATAAATTTATTTATTCAGTCAAACACAACATACATATGTACGTAGGTTTTTCGGAAAGTAAGTACCGTCTGCGCATATCTCTCGAGCATCCTCGAGATTGTAACTTTGCACATGTGGAATGACTTCCTCTATCATTTGAGAAGCCACAGACGCCATTTCGTGAAATTCGTATTATGTTTATGTTTGTTCCTGTGCGTTAAACATGTTTAAGACAATTGAAGGGGCCGCCGGCTGTGAAATACGGTCTGCAATTCGTTTTTTGAACGCTAGGAATGTGCTACCAAGCGAGATTCATCAACAGATCTGTCAAGTGTTTGGTGACAATGCGATGAGTGATGGCGTGGTAAGGAAATGGGTTCGGTTGTTCAATGAAGGACGAGAGAACGTGCACGATGAGGCGCGAAGCGGGCGTCCATCTTTGTTGAATGATGATTTGGTGCTTACGGTCAACGAAAGAGTGCGTAACGACAGACGTTCCACGATTTCTGATCTGTCCTTGCAATTTCCTCAGATTTCAAGGACTCTACTCTATGACATTTTCAGTAGTCATTTGGGTTAACGGCGGCCACATTCTATGAGAAGGGTATACAAAAACTTGTGTCCAACTATGATAAGTGCCTCAATAATGGCGGCGAATATATGGAAAAATATTTTGAAGAATGGTTAGAATCTGATAACAATAAAATTTTATACGAAACCTTACTCGATTTTTTACAGTGAAACTGTACTTGCTTTCTGAATAAGCCTCGTATATATATATATAATCATTAATACATAGTTGGCCAACTATTTCGGTTCTAGTTAACCATCTTCAGGTCAGTTCTTAACATAAAGACATAGTGTAGTCAGTGATTGTGCACATTATGGGATCCCATATTGTTTAGAAACCATTTTGATATTAAAATTCAAGTTAAAATGTGCGCACTCACTGACTGCACCACGTTTGTATATTAATAACTGGCCTGAAAATGGTTTAATAGAAACGAAACATGTTGCCAAATATGTATTAATAATTATATATATGTTGTGTTTTAAAAAATTACTTTATCGCATTAGTTCCTGGTACTCTGAGCTGAAATAAGTTTTTAGCGTCCATGAAAGACTATACTGTCTGGCACGAAATGATTCATGGGAAGTACCGACAGAATAATGGCATGGGTATAAGCTACACCATCCGAGGTGGAAACAGCTTTCAGCTGCAGCTGGGAACACAATCCTGCTGTGCAATCTCAATACAAATTGTGTCACAGATATCTTGGCAACATATTGTTGCTATAGTTGCCGTCAGTACAAGAACAAGAAAGCAGGAGATCTGAAGTTCGACTTGCGCCTTTCTAGGAAGCATTTTACGAAGTTGTAACAAACTTATCACTTTGAGGGAGTTTTAAAGCAGATGGCTGCTTTCGAGAAAAAATGGGTGTCATTTAAAAAGTTAAAGCGTCTGTCAGAACTTCCATAAATGTAGTTTCTAAAGTAGCGAAGTACAGAAGTATAGGTAAATGTAGATAGGTTATTTGTGTCCTGCATTAGGAATGAGTGAGAAATTTTACAAATGGGATCTACCTTACGTTTGAGTCTCATAACCAAAAATTAGGAAATCACACGTTTCAATAGCTTGCCGTAATGTAGTACACAAGTTTATTTAAGACAGACAAACTTAAAATTCAAAATTTAAAACATTTGTTTTGCGTTCTTAAAAGATCATAAAAAACCCTTTCTGGTGATATTAGACACCGGTGTTCTAGGTACTGCCCACACGAGGGTTCAAATACTGTGTGTGTTTGGTGGAAATCAAGCCGATTTAAAGATCTGCAAAGTAAAAAATCAGAAAGGGTTTTTGTGCCAAAATGGCAGTTTCAAGCAGTGATAAACTACGTATTTGTCTCTTCGATTAAGAAATAATAAAATGCACTGAACATAAGATGGGGACCGCAGTGGCACAGTGGTTAAGGTGCTGTGCTACAAATTGGAAGGTCGCTGGTTCGATCCTAGCTGGTGTCATTGGAATTTTTCATTGATATTAAATGATTCCGATCGCACTATGGCCCCCGGGTTGACTCAATCTCTAACATAAATGAGTACCAGGAGCATTTCCTGGGGGTAAAGGCGGCCGGCGGGTAAGGCGGACAACCTTACCACTATCCTGTGCCGTTGTCATGAAATCTGGGAACCTTAACTTCCTGGAACCCTCTGGGCCACTCCAGGCCTGTAACAGGACTGCTTTTACTGAACATAAGATAAAAGCATATTAAGTTTTAGGATAAAATAGTATTTACGTCTTTATTATTCAGCCCTCGCGCCGTATAGCTACGTTCTTGCTGCGTTAAATGTGAAGATGTTATTTGGAGTTCACCAAGTTCTGCCGCACAGAGGGATGCTTGAGAATCACACCTGTGCAATGTGGCTTCCCATAGGAAAACGGAATTACATTAAAAATTATGGGCCAAACGTATCGGAACTTTGCCTCAGTTGTTGACAGAGGGTGATAATTAACATTAGACTTTAAGTCGAAAATGGAATCTACATATTATAAGTGCATAGTTCCCATCATTTTTTCAGGAGCCTCGTTTTTGTGAACGATATCACACCTACGCACAGCGTGCGGTGTGAATCTACTGCGGAAATTCCAAAGAAGATCGTTTTTTTTTTTTTGGCGCTGCGGCCCAACGTGGACCACGGTCTCCTCATTCTTGAGGTTTCTAGATCACACACAACGACGCATCAAGTCGGTAGGACTCCTATGAACGCCTAATCAGTGTGTCGCAGAGACCTATATCTGACAACACACAGCAGTCACAACAGGCAGATATCCATGCCCCTCGGTTGGATTCGAAACCACAATCTCAGCAGGCGAGCGGCCGTAGACCTACGCCTTAGACCGCGTGGCCACTGGGACCGGCAAGATCATATCTATGGAAAGGGAATTTCTACCGACCAGCAGAATTCGTTCACTGTTTATGTTTTAAAGATAACGTTACTTAATGGAATTATTATCCACTCTTTCGCCTGGGCGGGGGAAGGGGGTGAGGATGGTAAAGATTTCGAGATACTCCGTTTTGTTAAAACACATATGAATCAAATTTTGACGTTTTGTTGACCGTGCATCTCAGTATATTTATCTCAGTAATTAACCAACTTTATGCACAAAATTTTTGTTTTACAATAAGTTTATTTCATGCCTCTACATGTTTTAAGCACATGTGCTCATCATCAGGAGGTCAAAATTGCATTAAACAGCTTCTGGTATCATCACACCTACATGTGTGATGATACCAGAAGCTGTTTAATGCAATTTTGACCTCCTGATGATGAGCACATGTGCTCGAAACATGTATAGGCATGAAATAAACTTATTGTAAAACAAAAATATTGTGCATCAAGTTGGTTAATTACTGAGATAAACATATGAATCAGTCTAACGTGTCGGTTTATTGACAGTTGTGGTGGACTGACTTGTTCTTTATTTACCTGTTACTTATAATTTGGTTGAAAATTTAGTCCAGCTAAGGTGCTGTGCTACAAATCGGAAGGTCGATCTTTCGATTCCATACGGTGTCATTGGAATTTTTCGTTGACATAGTCCTTCCGATTGCACTATGGCCCTGGGGTCGACCCAGCCTCTAACAGAAATGAGTACCAGGAATATTTCCTGGGGGTAAAAGCGGCCGGTGCGTAAGGCTGACAACCTTACCACCATCCTGGGCCATTGTCACGTAATCTGGAATCCTTAACTTCCTGGAACTCTCTGGGCACCTCGGGCCTTTAATGGGACTGATTTACCTATTTACCTTTTGCTCTTTAAAACTTCTAAGTTTTGTGTACCAACTGTGTGAAGACAATGACTATGTTAAATAAAATTAACGGAGGTTTTTCACACAATACCTACATCTTCATTATTAGGTTTATACCTCCCCTACAGATTCTTCGACGACAGTCGCTGAAAGAAAGTGTCATTAGTTTTTATTGTTTTGTCTTCTTCCGACCAATGCTTGATCTTAACTTATTTACTCCATGTAGCAGAGTCCTTCTTGAGAAGCTAACCGGTGTGCAGCTAGTCAAGAATTTCCTCGCATTTTATAGAACCCGAAAGTTCATTACCGCATTCACAAGTGCCCGCCACCTGTCCCTATCCTGAGCCAGCTCGATCCAATCAATACCACCACATCCCACTTCCTGAAGATCCATCTTATTATTATCCTTTCATCTGCGCCTGGGTCTCCCCAGTGGTCTCTTTCTCTCAGGTTTCCCCACCAAAACCCTGTACATGCCTTTCCCCTCCCCCATATACGCCACATTGTCCGCCCATCTCATTCTTCTTGATTTTATCACTCGCAAAATATTGGGTGAGCAGTACAGATCATTAAGTTCCTCATTATGTAGTTTCCTCCACTCCCCTGTTACCTCATCCTTCTTAGGCCCAAATATTCTCCTCAACACTCTATTCTCAAACACCCTCAGGCTACGTTCCTCCCTCAGTGTTTGCGACCAATTTTCACACCCATATAAAACAACAGGCAAAATTATAGTTCTGTATATCTTACAAGGTCTAACAAGGACACAAATCTTATTGGCCTGCAACTTCAGTTTCTTTCACTGTACGTGACATCTGATGGTTTTCAAACACAAAAAACCACAACCTATTTTACCGTTACACAGCAGTCTGCACCCGCACTACAGTGTTTAGCTTAATAAGCGATCACCACCAGCTTTGGATATGCTTGAAGACTTTAGCGTCTTTTCAATTTATTCTGAAAAAAGAAATGTCAGAGACCTTTCTCTTTTAATGATTTAATTATAAGGCTATATTTGTGGCGCAAAAAACTGCCAGAATTTTGTCCGCACCAGTTTAGAAAATAAAACGGATATGTACCCACCCGTTCACATTGGGTTATTGAAGAGGAATTTGCTAGCATGTAGAAGACTGGCTTTTATCCTACCAGGAGTGTAATTGTCCATAGTACGGTAAACAAACTCCTGATTAGGTGTAAACCTCCAGAACATCTGGTAAGCTTATTAATGCCGCAGCTCGCCTGCTGTTGCTAGTATGTCACCGAACACAACGTTGACTACTCCTGTTAGTGACAATATGGCGCAGAGAGGAAATGATTCCTATTCGTAACACATCATTTGGTCAACAGGTACAGTGGTATTTCATGGCGTTTTGACGTGACCATGAATAATTCTTTAATTACATCAATACTTTTCTCGTAAGGGTAGCAATTAGTTACAAAAATTTGTTCATTTTTTAAAATATTTTTGCTCAACGCTAAAATCTATTTGGACAAATCAAACGTGGAATGCACTAGTGCAAGCATGCCACGTTCTTGACAAGGGCTTTACTGATCTTGTGCATTCAAAAACTTCCGATATTTTATCCTTTTTGAAAATTACCACCTTCTTTTGTCATTCAGTTTAGCTTATTTAAGACATAACCTCTGCCATTCTCTATTTGTTCTGGTTGGAAGTTTTCAGGTGATAACCATGTTTTGCTTTATGAAATTGTATCTTCAAAATTCACTTGTTTACATAAGCAGGCATTTTTCATTTTTTCTTTAACAAAATTGCTCGAATTCTCTGAGTCAATAGTTGAATAAAGGGAGACCAACTTGATGTCACTTGCTTTATTATTTCGTTATTTAATGCTCAACATGTTTCGGGTGTTAATACATCCATCCTCAGGAGTTTGCGACTTATTTGTTGAGTTATTTCATGGGTTTTATTGGTCTGCAAGGATAGAGGTTTTTGCATTAGCGTACTTATTTAGTGGCGAGTGTTTAGTCGTGACGTATGTGGTTGTTTTAGAATGTGTGTTTCTGCAAATATTGGCTGCTGCGGTGTCTTATGGTTATTGAGTTTTCTTTGTGTGTAGTATGTTTTGATAATGTTTCCTGAATATATTCTGATGTCGTGTATATGAGCTTACACATACCTGATTCGATGTGTGTTGGTGTTACGTTGTGGTTTGGCTGGGGTGGTGTGGTGTGGTATCCGTATGCAGGCTAAAGCACTACTGGTCTCTCTTTATTCAACTATCAAGATGATGCACGATTCAATAAACATAAGATTCTCTGAATCAAGTTGATCTCTTCTAGTAGCCCAAGAAATCAAAGTTTTACTCTTGGATTGCTAGTATTTTGAGGCGTTATATGGACTAAGAAACAACGATTTTTTGTAATAATAAATCGAAGTTTTGTAAAATTGGTGAATTTTTAAAATTAATCCTAAGTCAGACAACAAGCGGAAATTAAATCCCGTTAATGGTAGGTTTGAAAATCCACCTAAGTAATTCCTTGAAATATTTCTAGCTTTAAAATAAAATACAGTATCTTATTAATTGTAACTTAATTACCTGATTGCTAATGATTTTAAAAAGACAGGCCAAGCCTTTGGAAATAGTTTCAAGTCCATTTTAACTCATATGACCCGACATGTATTCCTCGTTCAGAAACTATGGTCACATCCCTACGTCCCATATTTCTCTTAACGAGGCCAGATAAATTGTCTTGAAACCTTCAAATAATGGGTTGGTTAATGGAATTTCAGCCTTCGGAATCAAATGATATCTTCATATTTTAAAGGTTTTTTAACTTTCGTTCATATAGTCAGAGATATCCTCATTGTGGAAGAAATCATTGTTGTTCCAGCTCTTTAAAAATTACAATACCTGTATTTATAATCGGAGATCTGCCTCAGTAAATAATACTCTTCATATTTCTCTGAATTCAGTGTACTTTAACACCAAGTTATTTCAAACACAATTGGTCAATCTCAGTTCAGTTTCACAAAACATTATTTCACTTCTACGGATTTATGCACACTTTATGTAGCGGTGGTTACTGAAGGGCAAATTGTTCCTGTTTTATCATTTAAATTACACTGTTCTACAATCCCAAATAACTGTTTTTTGCATTCTTAGCAATTTCGTATTGCCCTTTATTTCTCTTAGATGGTTGTGTGGCTGGTGGAACAACAAATAAAAGTCCTGTCAAATTCCCTTTATCATTATACTTTTTACATTATGAAGTTTGAAGTTCCAGGTGAATCCACATTAATCAATTTTGCTAAGAATATTTGTAGTCCAACTTGAAATTCAACTTCAACCAACAGTTTGAACGTAGGTTTCAGTATTAAAAATGTTGAAGCTTGTAATTCTGCAGGCCGATATTACCTTGCGTAGAAGCGGGGTTTTCATAATGCAATGGAAACAAATATGAGTGAAAATACGATTTGCTAAATATTGTCTTAATAAAGCAAAGAGAATTGAACGGTTCGTTGCCAATTTGTTAAATATCTTGTGATTTGGTTCCAAAATAATTTCGACGTAAATCTTAATAGTGTTGGCCTTGAGTCTCTACGTTGTACCATTCTGTTTGCTACGGATATTCTCATGGTTCTGTACCACATCGTACTGCAGTTTTTTTTTTAAATAAACATCTCTCCCTGGAGAGGGACTGAACTGAGTGCTTTGTCGGAAGCATACAGAATTTGCATGTATTTTTTATAATTTTTATCCTCTTTCTAAATAAGAATTGTCATTGTCATTTGTGACAATGTATACGAGAGCACATTAGGGAGAATTTGCCAAGGCTTCAGCACAGATGGGTTAAATCAGAGCCCTGTTTCTTTTAAATGTCTTCAACGTAAAGTCAATTTCTCGTCCATTCGTGATACCGTTACTGCACTTAGTGCTATGACAATTACAAACTGTTTTTCTTTCATGTCTACAATCGCGCAAACGACAGTCGTTTTGCCACATACATTTCTGCGACCTATGAAATCTACATAAATATTAATAACTTTAGCTATAAATGTTTATCTTTAGCTTTCGTAATGATATCTAATAACGATTCCATAATTGATGTATAAGGGTTGCCTGTTGAGGCAACTCTCTAGGCTTCAGAAATTTTCTTCCAGTGTTTTCATCAGCAACATATTTGTCGTACTTTATTGTTGTTAATATTTTATAACTTTTATGCACTTATTTTTCTGCAGTCCTTCTCGGTAGCTTGTTTTCTCCGTTTTTATGCATTCAATAATTAAATTCAGTGAATTAATTCAAATTGTTTAATTTGTTGACTAGGCGGTTTTCGGATATAACTGTGTCTCAATTGTGGCCAGCACTGTCTCTAGCAAACCAGTTGTCTATACTTTCAAGATTCTCATCAAGTTACTTTGTAATATATATTTAAAAATTTTCCCCTCTCTGACTCAAGTAAAATGGGCAGAATGTGGCAATCCTGAGGTATTCGGGTGTAAAACTGGGTCACCCTCTCTCTGGGGATGTAAATTCTGAGGCCTAATCCTCCAGGAACTGGATGATAGAAACTAAGGATAGGAAAGGATGGGGCAGAATCGTAGAAGAGACCAAGATCCACTTAGGGCTGTCACCGATTATAACGATGAAAATAACCCGGCCAAAATACATTTTCCCGCTCCCGCTTGGAGTTTGGATATGCACAAGTAAAGGTTTTCACATTTGTGCTCCTAACATTGACCATGTATTTAATTTTTTTAGTGAGGCGGCCATACTGAGGTCCTTTATAATGTTAGTCAGTAACTTGTCTAGCTTATACGTTAATCTGGCCCCGATTTTCAGACATAGTTTTGATTGAGCAGAGGCTAGAGACCTTATGAAAATATGAAGTTAATGCACAATAGGCAGTAATACATTATGCATTCAGTTGCAAAATTCATCCACGTGCAAGAAGTGCTCTCTCATTCGGACGTCGACTTACATTTCCAGTCTATGAATTCAGTCAAAAAAATTTACATTGATGTGTTTCCTTCGTGAAGAATAACTTAAAATGCAAAAATTATGCGGCTTTTTTTTAGAGATTTATTTAAACCCAAACGTAAGGGTGAATAATCATGCTGTAGGATTATGTGTTCTATGTGTCTGTCCGTTGCCACGTACATGTGTATGCAATTTGGCAATTCGTAATATTTTGACTAAATGCACACGTGATTCACGCTGAGCAGATATAGTTTCCAACACAATAAGACGCAAGGCTTATCTCCAGACGTCTCGGAGTACACACTATACCCTCAGTGTCTGAAAAATAACGCTAATTGTCAGGTGGTCTCCATGTGTAGGTACATTTATCAATAAAGAAACATCCTCTTGAATTCTCAATGGACTTTTCCACTAGTCTACTTGGAATGCCGTATTGCCAACTTTTCTCTATTCAGTGCTGCGCCTAGTTATTGTTTCTGGTGAAGGAGATTAATGATACACTGTGCCTGGCTTGGCTTACCCCGATGTTGGCAAGGAACGAAAACAAATCGAAAGGAAGAACTTTCTGTAGAAGATGAAAACCAAACTTTCAACAAAGTCCTAGGAGACAGAGCAGTCTAAGAAGCCCGTTCCATTAAGTTTATGATCAATAGCAACAATAGCAATAATTTAATAAACTTTTAAAGTGGCTGATACAATCAAGAAGCCAGTTACAGGTAGATACTGAGGAGGAGAATACAAGAAAAAAAAACATACGATACGAAGTATAAAAATAATGTATGATGATGGAATAAGAAATATGGATCATAAGGATACATTATAAAAATGAGCATAATGAAATCTAGACAAGTCTGGTCACTAGAAGCATTCAAAGACTAAAACTTCCACTAAAATAAGATTGGAGTAAATTCAAAACACTCTGTATTAATCAAGACGTCGGTAACGGCAGGCTATAACACCTTAAACACGCTGTGTGCTATCCAAGAAGAAGAAGAAGAAGAAGAAGAAGAAGAA
>Ga0123355_10012108_pt1 | contig 13345 bp, 14 predicted proteins | sample TergutEmb28metaG_3_FD_89872 | JGI IMG/M metagenome (GOLD analysis project Ga0123355, IMG submission 89872) | Embiratermes neotenicus P1 segment gut microbial communities from Petit-Saut dam, French Guiana - Emb289 P1 | ecosystem: Host-associated > Arthropoda: Insects > Digestive system > Gut ...
GGGGGGGGGGGGGGGGGGGGGGGGGGGGGGGGGGGGGGGGGGGGGCCGTGATCTGGCGATTGCTCGATCCATCACTGTTCTCCCGGCATGAATGCTGATCTGAGCGGAATAGTAGCTTTTTTTTTTTTTAACCGAGGATTTTAAAATACACAGTATGTCTACAAACAGTTTAGATATTTGTACATTCATATCGCTCCACAAAATAGCATAGGCATGTGACCCTTCAAGCAATTTTCGAAAATATGAAATACTTCGTCACCAAATGTTTGAAGAATATAGACTACGTGATAACTGTAAATCACGAGCCTCGATAACACGCAATCACGTTTGTTTTTGTTTTCCATTATCAGTGTTGGCTGTAGTGATTTTTCTTCGGATGAGCGATAACACAAATCTGTCAGATTTTATGGATGACTGACACAACAGTTCAGTATAATTGTTAACCACAAACATATTTTCCTTGTACCATTAATAATGGGCGTCTGGATCAGAGCAGAACTGCCATGTCACATTTAATGAAACGCCTTTAGTGTGCTGCAGCCATTTTGTCATTTGTGTGTGTGTCAGCTTTCCCCGTTTCCTGGAATCGTCTTGACGCAATATTTTCTTTTGCAGCCAATTTGTGTCCTAATATCAACGATCAAGCCTTTTGTAAGATTTTCATGAATTTCGGCACAGATGTTCCCCCCCCCCCCTTTACAAAAAAGACGTCGAGCAAGCGTGAGTTTCGTGAAAATCGGGGCAGTGAAAATCATACTTCACCTAGGGGCATAAATGATATTCTACCCGTAACTTCCATATTTCCCGCAATTGATTGATTCTTCGTGTGTGGGCTTGGAGGGCAATGGTCGTAGGTTATTTACAGTTTCCTCTTCGATATTATTGGAGGTGCATAACAAGCCATGAATAACACAAATCACTATAATAATCTGCTCTTGAATACGAATAACAGACAATCGTGACTCATTGATAAGTGCTGACAGAAAGTAATCGCTGGTACTTACCGACATATTATTGTACTCCGACAACAGCAAAATCAGTATTCACTTCAGTTCAAAATATTACAAGCTTGTTGCCATATTCATCCATTTAGAACGAACTTTCTAATATGAATTCCATAGTTGTTGTCGTAAAAAATGGAAGTAATAAATCTGTGTAAAGTTATGCAGTACTTTCCTTAAGCTCTTTTATTGCCTGCCTAATCTATTGGGCGACAACTTAAATACACAAAGTGAAGGAACACAACATTTGTATTAGTCATTGTTAAGGACGTTGGTATAAAATTAAATGGAGAGAAAGTTCATGTTTTGTCAGTAGAATGCAGGAATAATTCACAACAATCGATTAATATGTTTAATAACTCGTTTAAAAATTGCACAATTTCAAACACTCAACAACAACAACAACAACAACGACGACGACAACGACAACGACGACGACAACAACAACAATACCAACAGCAACAACAAAATCATAATCGTACATGCGAAGATATTCAGAGCAGAACATATTTCGTTCAGTAGGTTCAGAAGTGAGCGTGTGCGTAAGACAGAAACTGATGTAATGGTGTTTGTAATGTGACTCTATGGGTGCAAATAAATACAAATACATATACAAACGCATATACAAATATTTCGTTGATACGTTCACTGAACGACTGAATTCTGGATGCTTCTCAACAGAAGATAAAACTTATTATCTTCAGGAATTTTTCCAGACCGTTTGAAATATGCAGTAGTTACGCCTTTGTTTAAGAAAGGCAATAAATTTAAAATTTATAATTACAGACCCATATCTATTTAAGTTCTTATTTAAAAGTACTTGAAAAGTGGTGTGTAATCAACTTCAGGAACACTTGAATAAATACAGTATTCTAGCTGAAGAACAGTTTGGGTTTAGAACTGATTCTACAACAAATAAAGTTATACAAAAGCTAATTAATAAAACCCTGAAAGCCTTAAATAGTAAATTTATAGTAGGTGGATTCTTATCTTGAAAAAGCTTTTTGACTTTTTAAATCATAATATTTTGCTGTCAAAGCTACAATTTTATGGTGTTAATGGTAAAGCAAAATCATGGTTTGAATCATACCTTAACAACAGATGTACAAGAATTCAAATTTCGGATGAAGGATTAAATGAAACGAGTTTTTCTGAATGGGAAAAAATAATTGATGGTGTTCCTCAAGGATCGGTCTTAGGTCCACTGCTTTTCTTTATATATGTCAATGACCTGCCCAAAACTGTAAATGGTAAAACTTTACCAATACTGTTCACTGATGATACAAGTATAGTAGTAAAAATTCCTAATTCAAAAGATATTCAGACTAATATGGTCGCAACTTTTTTTGTGTAAATAAATGGTTCAAAGTAAACTTTCCATAAACGTTGATAAAGCGCGTTCCATCCAATTTAAAACCAAAAACAAGTCCACGCTTGATATAAACATTGTTTGTAATAATAATCTAATAACAACTCTACCCATTATTAAGTTTCTGGGCATATATGTGCTTGATTCAATAAACTGTTGAATTGTCATATTAAATACATTATCCCAAAACTGAGTTCAGCATGTTACAAAAAAGTAGCAGTATTAAACCATTTATGTCTCTCATTACTTTGAAAACTATTTACTGTCCTTATTTTAATGCGATCATAAGTTATGGCTTACCTTTTTGGGGAAAATCACTCCATAGTATAAAATATTCAGAATGCAAAAAAGAATATTTAAAATTATGATAGGTTTTAAAAATAGGGTCTCATGTAGGAATCTGTTTAGAAGGTTGGATATTCTATTTTTATATCTCAATATATCCTTTCACTTATGCTTTTTGTAGTAAAAAACAAAAATATTTTTATTTTGAATTCAGAGAATCATACTAAAAGTACAAGACAATTCAATAATTTTTATCAGCTCATAACTAATCTTACTATATACCAAAGGGGAGTACATTACATGGGCATTAAGATTTTCAACAATCTTCCTCCATACATTAAAGATATATCCAATAATGTCAGGAAATTTGAAATTTGCTTTCCCTACATATACATTATTTTTACTCCATAGAAGAATATTTTCAATATAAATCTATTACAAGGTGATAATATCCCATTAAATGTCTTTTATAAGACGAATATACTTAATATATAGTCCTAATAATCTATGTTTTGTCATCAAGTCTTACCAAAAAAAAAAAAATTACTTTGTTACGTTAATGTTATTCATATGCAAAAATTTGATGTCTGTATTCATTTGCTACAATTGCTTGTTGTCTGTACTTGACTTGTTTCTCTGTTTGTTGACTATAGCCATATTTTTTATGCTTTTGTCGCTACACAGTGGTTATTGTCCTGTCTGTATTAAACATCATTCATGTACTTGACTTGGAATCTGTTTGATTACAAACATTTATACAATTATAATGTATTACTCTTGACATGTTCTATATCCTATTATAGTTATTGTGGACTTATGGAACGTTAAATAAAATATCAAATATGTTCTTGCGACATTTGAGACACTGAGTAGTGTTGCTAAGATTGAAAGCTTGTAAGATATTACGCCGTATCGTTTGGAAAATGGTTCCTGACGTGGTGTCTTTATCTTCAGGGTCCAAGTAGTTTAATATCAAAGAAAAATTCACTACAGTACTTATCAACGCCTGTAAACGTTTACCCAGTGACATGGCGTGACTTCCTAGGCGACTTATATCATCATACGCGCTTCGCTGCGCGCACTGTAAGCGGATGTGCTTCGAACATTCGTTATGTAATACTGTCACATCGTGGTCCGCGAGCCACAGCCTTGTTACCAGCGTTGTAGGTATTTATTAAACTGCGTTTGGAATGTGATGGCACACGCGCAGAAACCAGATTTCGTCTTTCGGCGAAATGGATGAGTCCATTTAAGTCGGCTGGGGCGTCAGTTCGTTCGACTACTGGCAGCCGAGGTGTTCGCATCAGCGGTAGTGATGGTAGTAATGCTGGATACACCATGTTCCGAGGTAGTGTGAAGATTACTGGCTACCCACTCCATTTGCCAGTTTCCCCTTCACTTCCCCTCCCGTGCGTCATCGTGTGCTGTCACATTTCAACTGGACACTACTTCACGTGAATGAGTCACCCTGCCCTCACGGGGATTCCTGACCGTGACTTTCTCGGTAGCAGACTTCGCAACGTGCTAAGAGGCATATGAAATGTCGCGACAAGGACACACGATACTGGTCTTGTATGTACATGATTTAAAGCCTAGCGGTCAGTCCATGAACTATCAGCTTTAACATTCAGACATTCTAAATTCTGCCCGCAAGATGATGTATTTACACAGTGTGATCCACATGTTTTAGGACTGATTTGTTTTAAATAATAAAACTAGATAGATCTATCGGTCAATCCACTAAGTACTATCAACCAGCATCCGTTCACACACCGAGTTTCGTTTGTTTATCTTCGGCAGTGTACGAGTTATAACTTGTTTTGTAAAGTCAGTTTTCTTTATACGTCATGGATGGCGGAAATGAACAGAGAGTTGCCATAACGTTTGTTTCACAGCCGGTCTATCTGCGACAGAAACATTAGTGTAGGTGCATAAGGTTTATGGAAATGAGGCTCTGAACCGATCAAAAGTTTTTAGGTGGTATTCTCGATTTCGAGACCGAAGGGAGCTTGTAGAAGATGACGAGAGAGGTGGCCGTACTGATGAATTAAAGAAGGTCCAAAAAGAGGAATTTTCAGCAGCTTTTCAGAAACTGTACGATCGCGTTAAAGCCTGTATATATGTCAATGGAGCTTACTTTGAATAAAAAAAGGTGTGTGTCTTCCTCATATGTCTTCGATTGTTAAAAAATGTCAGTCCTAAAACTTTTGGACTGCACTGTGCATGTGTTTGTTATGTATCTTTAGAACATAGAGCGGCTTTTGTTCTAAACATTACTGATTGGTTTTTATAACTGAGATGAAGAGTGCTTACTGCGCGGTACGAACTGAGTCTCTGAATAAAACATTACGCTTCGCCGGCTTCCCAACGACGAGGTCTGGGTTTCAGTACCAGGCCAACCCATATAAAATTTGTGGTGGACAAAGTGATACTGGGACAGGTCCTTCTCTGAACAGTTCGACTTTCCCTCGCAAGTGTCTTTCCCAGTGCTGCATACTCGTCGTCACCTATACCAGGGCTGGCCAAATTCAACCCACACGAGGGCCACATAATTCTTTCAGCGCTTACCTGAGGGCCGCACTTGTATATACATATATCGAAGGGTGAGGGGAGTGAATTCACTAGAGCATCATTATTTGAAAACAATAGGTTACACTAGAAATACAGTTGGATAAGAAGGCAGTAGGCCTTACTAAACTCGATAAGGCGCAAAGAATGATTGATTTACTGTGTGCTGTCTTAAAAGTGATTAGTTATAATGTCTAACCATTTTCCCTGCTAATAAAGTTGCTATATTATGCTCTGTAGACCTATTATATCGTGTTTGTTAAATTATATCGCTAAAAATGTTCAGGTGACTGAGGGTCGCATGCGGCCTGCGGGTCGAATGTTGGTCACTCCTGATCTATACAAGGGTGTATCAAAAAGTTCCGAGACTGGACCTATAGACTAGATTGTATTTACTTGATTTAAGTTTAGGCAGGATCCCCTTCAAAATAGTCCCCTTGTGCAGCGACACATCGATCCTAGCATCGTTGCCACTGCTGGAACGCGTGCTGGAAGTCCTGTTCTCGAAGCCTACCAAGAACATTATGCGATTCCCGCTGGATCTCCTCCACTGTGTCAAAGCGACGACCCTTTAGCTGCAGCTTCATCTTCGGGAAGAGGAAGAAGTCGCAAGGGGCCAAATCTGGCGGAAGGCGGCTACGGAAGTGCATTAATGCTGTTGTGGGCGAGAAACTCGCGCGTTACGAGAGCTCGGTGAGAGGGTGCATTGTCATCATGGAGCAGCCAAATGCCCGCGCGCTACAATTCAGGTCGTGTTCGCCGAATATCCTCCCTCAGACGGCTAAGAACACTGCAGTAGAACCCGGCGTTCACGGTCCGGCCTTGGGGGGCAAATTCATGGTGCACAATCCCTCGAATGTCGAAAAACACGAAGAACATGCTCTTGGTCGCGCTGCGGCTCTGCCTCGCCTTCTTTTGTCTTGGGGATCCTGGGCTCTTCCATTGCGAATACTGTTGTTTAGTCTCGGAATCATACCCGTAGACCCAACTCCCGTCCCCAGTGATGACCCTCGACATGAAGGATGTGTCATCCAGGGCACGCTGACGAAGCTCTTGACAAATTGCACCACGGTGCTCTTTTTGTTCGGGGATCAGAAGGCTGGGCACGAACTTTGCAGTAACGCGGTGCATGTTCAAATCACATGTAAGAATTATCTGCACTGTTCCGTATGGCACATTAACGATTGCAGCAATGTTCTTAATGGTTCTCCGACGATCCTCATGCACAAGCCGCCGAATTGTTTCCACATTTTTAGGCACTGAGCTCGTGGAAGGTCGCCCTGAACTCTTGTCGTCTTCGAGTGATGTTCTGCCCCTCTTGAAGCGCGCGTGCCACTCGAAACACCTCGTACGACTCATGGCCTCATTTTCATACGCACGTCGTATCATTTCAAAAGTCTCCGCTCCAGATTTGCTGAGTTTCACGCAGAATTTGATGTTTGCTCTCTGCTCCAATTTCACGTCCATGCTGAAATCGCAAAAGTGAAGGCACACGTGGTGACAAACACTCGTGTTGTGCAACTCCCAATGATCACACAGCGACGCCACTCGGCAAACTGAGTGGCGACGTTCCCTGCTCCCAAGCACAGCGCACGCATTCACTACTGCCATCGGTTGGCGGTCTATGGGACAAGTCTCGAAACTTTTTGATACACCTATGTACGTTGTTTTCAGCAGAAGGACAAACGGGCGAAGCCTGGGAACCTCCCAAACAACAATGCTCTTTCGGAAATCGGGGAGCATTGCATGAAAAGTACTTTCACTTTTCTCGTGCATTAAGTATTAAGAATTACATAATTATTATTGGAGGGTGGCGAGTTTCTGCCTGGTAAAGTCACTAAAATCCTGCCAGGCACAGCCTGTTGCCGCAAGCAGTGACGCTTCTCAGCAGGTGCCCCGTTATTTTAATTTCGGCGAGGCACCAGACTCTTCCCATGTTTTGTAGCTTTCTTTTGTTTCCCCAGGCAAGTGCCAGAATATCGCCTTAAATAGGCCACTACCGCTTTGAAATTCTTTACGATTATTATTCGCCAGACATTCTACCATTCGACGCTATAAAACGCATCTTAAATCAAGTTGATAAACGCAATCTTCCACCACAGTTCAGTCATGGCAGAACTGATATTAAAAATATCAAACGGATGGATAATATCACTGCACCCTTTCAAGTGAGACATCCCCGTTGTGTTGTATAGAATTATAAAATATAAGGAAAATATAGTCAAACACAACTCAGGTGATGATTTTATTAAGGTGTATTCTTACATGTTTCTTTTAACGACGTGTTTCGGCTCTAGTCATGAGCCACCTTCAGGTTGATTATATTTTCTTAGTAATCATCAACTGAGTTGTGTTTGTCTATATCCTGCTTAACCACTGCACACGCCTGCCTTCCGCTTGTAAGCCCGTACGCAACGACGCCTCTGTCCTGTGTTTGGAGAGTGTCGGGTGTGAATCTCTGCCATACTAGCAGACATATGAGTACTGTAACGTGTTTTTTATAATTTGTGACGTTTCCAGATGCGTGCCAGGTTAGTGATTTGAAATTACTAACCGTTATTTTAAATACAAACACATTAATATTTCTCTCGTTTGATTTTTTTAAAGACTTGGATGTTTAATGAGCATTCTGAGTCCCCAGGGTTTAGGTGCCTTTCCACTAACCGTTTCTTTTTCGGCACTTTGACTACCTCATACTTTAGCAGCAAGGGTAGGGTGACTGTAGAACGACAAATGGATAGGATTTGGAAGGAATCGATCATGGCACAACTACAGTGTTCTCTCAGCACTCGGCAGTAGGTACAGGCAAAGGTAAAGTTGTCCTTGCCCATGCCATTAAGACATACAGGAGAAGCGGAAGTAAAGCTCCACTTATTCTTAACCTCTGCACTAGGTGGAAGTGAGTGGTCAACATCACACCCCGGCCATTGTACCCCCGGCAAAGAACCCCCAATAGTTATTGAATAGGAGACTGGGTGGGTCATAGAGCCCATCTGGATGGTTTAGGAAAAGAGAAACTCTCTATCCCCTGCCGGGATTCGAACCCCCCAACCGTCCAGCCCGTAGCTAGTCCTCCATGCATTGTCAATTGTGAGACAATCCTTAAACCATAGCTATGTGAGTGTTCTGTCGGCAACACGTTCCGGCCCAACTGGCCATCGTCTGGTGGATTAAACTCCACACAAAACATATGTATTGATATTAAATTATAGGTTTTCTATTTGATAATACTCTATTGTGCTTGTCTATTATTATACCTGTAACCTGGTGCACAATCATTAAACATAAATGCTGCAATTAAATAATAATAATCAAATTCACCTGTGATTCTAATTTTTTGAAAGGATTTAGTATGGAAAATATAGAACCTTGTAACTAAAATATGAACCTTAAAATTAGTTTAAAAATGCTTGTACAGTACAATAAAATATTCTTTTATCTAGACTATAATTTTCTACATCATTTTCATTTATTTCACTCGTCTAGTTTTCGAGGCATGTCTCACTTAAGTATCTGTAACCAGCCTGTAGAATTATATGTTATTATGTGTTACATTCTACCTTAATATTCACATTTGGCCACTTGTTACAAGCCCTGTTTTGAGTCATTCTCAAAGGTTATGTAAACAAATAGAAAACTACTGATTACGCTGTTATGCTTCTGATTTCTCTTTGATGAATTCAATTCTTCCAAAATAAGATTAATTTTAGTGAAGCAGCTAGAAACTGCCTGTTTTTGGATGAAACACTTTATCAAACTATTTACAATTTAATTCTTCTTAATCTTTACAGAAATGGTCCACATCCAATGTTGTGTAGTTTAAATGTCTTCTTGTATACTTCTCCACCATACCTTTCGCTATATACTCCATTTGCTTTGCACTATAATTCGACTGAAATTTCTCCTAACCACCTTTTCTGTCAGTAAGAAGTAAGAGGTACTTAATGCTAACATTGATTTTCAGTGGTCTAATTGGTCGCAGCTGGGCCATGTTATTTGCCAGTGCTGGCTACAATGTATACATCTATGACATTGATAACAATCAGATAACATCTGCCCTGAAAGATATTGAGGAACAGCTGAAGACGCTGGAGGCAAAAAGAATTCTTCGAGGGGAACTATCAGCAAGCCAACAGTTTTTGCTCATTAAAGGTATCAACAGATCTGTTTGTTATCTATGTAAGTAGTGTGCAGGGTATCTGGAGGATATATTACCTTCAGATGCAGCAGAATAAGAAAATGGTTCCTTGTAGTGGTAACAGGGTCAAAATTTTAAAAGGTGTAGGAAGATTGAGAGTGGTTGCATGGTATCGGAAAATAATGTGAGAAGTACATGGCAAAGGCATGAGCAGTTTGTGTAAATAGACTACTGAGAGTTACAGTTGCAGAAGGGAGGATAATATTAAAATTAACTTGAAAGAGACAAGTTGTAAAGGTATGAAATACATTAAGCTTACTCAGAATATAATCTAGTTGTGGGATTGTGTGTTGGTGTTGGCAATTCAGATTTTTTGGTTCCATAACAACAAGGAATTTCTTGATCAGATGATTAACTGTGAGATTTGAAGTTCTAACAGTGATAACTATGAAGAATTCTTTTAGAATCGGATAGAAGTTAAGGAACATCAGAGGGCCATGCTGCCTCTGTCTGCACAGTGTAGGTATTTTATACATACAAAGAGAGAGAGAGAGATTTCCTCCAAAACCTACCAAACTGCATGTACATAGTACACAGAATTTTGTCAGCATAAGTGGTTCATGTGAACATGTTTTACTAAAACAGTTTCCCTTAGTTTGTGTGTGGAAAATGTATATTTTATCTCAATTTCTAATGTTGCAGGCACACAAAGTCTAGAGGAAGCTATAAAAGGCACAACACTGGTGCAGGAGTGTGTCCCAGAGAGAATGGACCTCAAGAGGAATGTGTACCAGGATGTGGACAAGTTAATGGATGAGGGTACTATTCTGTCCAGTTCCACCAGCACTTTTCTTCCCTCCAGGCTCTCTGATGGTCTCAAACACAAGAACCACTTCATAGTATCACACCCTGTAAGTGCATATTCTGAATAATTTCTCTTCTACAAAGCATCTGTATCAACTCCGAGACCCACCCACCCCCTCAAAAATGGGTACACAAGGGGGTTTTCTAAGAGGGCAAAGCAGATGGCTTACAAAACTAACCACTCACCCAATCTGGTACCAAGGTTAAGAGTGCATAGAAATATACCTCCACTATCCCATATGCCTTCATGGCATGCAGAGGGACAATTTTATCTGTCAAAGAATACTGGAAACGTACATTGAGTTCTCGCACTATGAGAGAACAAATAAGGAATTTCAGTCGGAATAATTTATAATTGAGAATTCTCACATTTTTATGCAACTGTACCAACTTATTCATTTGTTATCTACAAGTAGATGACATCATTTTACTCAGCCCAGTAGAAATTCATGAATTTTTCAACAATCTCCTGTTCTATCACACTGGTACGCTATTGGTTGATGAACCTTGCTGACAAGGAGACTCTCCACACGTGTATCACCCAAAGTATATTTGTATTTTGTATATTACCACTAATGGCAATATTATCCTTTTGCCTAAGCACCATGCCATAAATATGAGCGCAGTGGAAGTAAATCTGCACTATTCAGTACCTCGAGCACTAGATGTAGGTTGTGATTGGCTCTATGGTCCAGCTTCCTTTATGTATGGGCAGTCTGACCCTACATCCATTGTTAGGGACTGGAAGGGGGAACTGGTTAACTGTAATATAAAATAAAGACCCTATACATTATCATTAAAAATATACTGACAAAGGGTTTATTTTTTTATGAACTTACATTAAAACATTTTGTCATTTATTTTGTGCTTTTCACAACAGAGTAAAATTTTACGCAGTGTGACTCTTTCTATCCTGGATTACACTCCATTCTGGATTTTAGTGAACCTGCTATGTCAATATGAATGAAAGACAATTACACTTCCTTCTGCACAGGTGAACCCACCATATTATGTGCCGTTGGTAGAAGTGGTACCTGCACCTTGGACAGAAGAAGCAGTGGTTGTGAAGACTCGTGATATTATGAAGGAGATCGGGCAAGTTCCTGTCTGCCTCAAGAGAGAAATTGAAGGGTTTGCACTCAACAGAATTCAGTGAGTTACTCTGGCCTTCTCTTACAAATACTAGGCTACCATGGTTTAACCCTTATGGAAAGGTAGTTTTCCTTGTCCACACCCTGAAGAAACATGCAAAAATATAAGTGTAGTTCCATTCATTCTTAATCTTAGCACTGAATGGGTCAAGCAGTCAACTTTACATGTTGACCTCTACAGTTCCAGTCAATAACCTGAGTGCCTACTAAATATATCATTGGGTGGAACACAAAACTGGTCCGGACATTTTTTGAGAGAAAAATTTCTTGACTCTGTTGAGATTCAAAACAAGGATTGTTCAGCCCATAGCCTAGTTTCAGTGTTACCAAACCTGCTTGACTAAAAGTGCTTTCTTTATTAACTCACCAAATAATAAAATCATTTAATTTATTAAAGGACAGGAAAATGGGGTGGGGGAGTGTACTGCTATGCACAAGAATCTGCTCTCTGCGTGTATAATTGAGACCCTGCACATTTTTAACCCTGAAAGTGCCAGCTTTCATTCCTACGGTGCCAAGCCGTTACTTCAGGTAGTCAGAACTGCTCTTCCTTCACAATGAATAATACCTACATATGAACGTCCCATAAGAAATTCACCTGTAGTGAACAATTTCTTCAACATGTTTCTTGGCTATGGAGTTCAGATAAAATTCCAACATATGTTATTTTAAACTTTTAAGATATAGCAGGTTTTGAAAAGGTAAGAATCTTTGACCCTGGCACCTGCATAAGGTCAAAATTTGTGACACTTTTAGGATTAAGCCATAAATTGTAGCAGGCAGATATAATTAGATTTTATGTTGTCTACATTACTGCACTGATGATAATATCCATATTTACAAAGGAACAGCTTTGTTTGTGTTTACTGCCAAATAAAATTAACAAGGTAAAAGATGATTATGTGTGGGGAACAGGAAATGATTGCCAGTCATCAAGATATTGGTAATATTACAGCAACTGCCTGGAAGGAGTGAGGAAGGTCAGAATAAGACAGAGTAGAGGTTCCTCAGTCAATTTACAAACTGGGTTCCTCCCAGATATAACAGAGATGTGTTACCACTGCTAATCTGTTCAGTAGCTGTCACAGTATATTCTTCATAGCAGGGATGTATCAACAATGGACTGATTTTTTTTATATCATTCTTAAGAGTTTTGAATTATTTGGTGTCATAGCATAGTATATGGGGTGACAAGGTTTACATACATACACATCATAGATCCAAAAGTGCAAAAATGACAGGGGAATGTGGAATAAGTCAGTCATACACATATTATGCATACAGAATTATTACACTACAAAATACTATCAAGATTTCTTATACAATATCATGGATCATCCTTACAAATAATAAATTCATCATTGTGTAAAAGGAGTTTGTACTTTTTAAGTATGTACTTAATGCCACTGTAAATTGCGTACTTTCATTCCAAACACTTATGAAACAAAAGTGGTGAATTCTGATGCCAGCAAAGAAAGCACTTTTCTGGGAGCATGGAATTACTTTTGTCACCTCAATGTTTAATGCCAGTAAGTGTTAATGGCATTAACACAGAGATCTCTGACATCATGACAAAAGATGACTGTCAGTATTTTCAATTATCTTTCTATTCCTAATTAGTTAACACCATAGTTCATACAAGCTACATATTGGAGACCTCAAACTGTACGAGTAGAGTTCACTTCACATTTTGAGAATACGTTTCTCAAGAAACTTGAATACAGTAAACCCTTGTCCAGCATGTTCCTTGAAGGCAGCATATTTAATGACTACATAGGATGAATGTAATACAGTACTGTAAGGAATGAATGGGGGCACAGGAATGTGGTCATAGCAATTCAAAGTAAAAACTAAAACTAAACTCCGTGGCTTTAGTCCGCGAGCGAACCATACTGACAGAGCGGCCGCCGCCGGTAGGCGAAGTTAGTGCCAACTTTTGCGGATAGAGGGGTGTCACGTGGTTAGCGCA
>Ga0123355_10012109_pt1 | contig 13345 bp, 6 predicted proteins | sample TergutEmb28metaG_3_FD_89872 | JGI IMG/M metagenome (GOLD analysis project Ga0123355, IMG submission 89872) | Embiratermes neotenicus P1 segment gut microbial communities from Petit-Saut dam, French Guiana - Emb289 P1 | ecosystem: Host-associated > Arthropoda: Insects > Digestive system > Gut ...
AAAATTTAAGTTGAAAACAATCTATAAATATTTCAGAAACATGCAGGGTAATGCCCCCCTGCCCCCCCCCCCCTCCCCACTGCACACTAATTCCGAACCAATCACCGTTTGTATCTTCAAACACAGACATGCTTTGACAAGGAATATATTGGCTGAGACAACACTTATTATTAAGTATTATTCGTAGGTGAAACATACGCTATGAATCCGAGTGGTAAAAATACGTACCACCGCATTTAACATTTACAATACTGCAATTTTTATTACGTTTTATTTAATAGCTAGTTGTATTCTTATACCAAACCTGTGATTACTTCTCTGTACAATATATTTTGTTGTTATTTATAATGGACGAACGCCGTGTTTTTTGTGAAGTTACAAATTGAATCGATATAAAATGTAGATTAGTTTTAGTCATCAATAAGAATGAAGAGGGACTGGCGGCAGAAGAGATAATTTACTGCTCTGAACCTGTAAATTATTTGCCTCCTTTGTAATAAATGTAGTATATTTCAATGAACTTTCTGCTGTTTCTTCTTCCTCCTAATCCTCGTTCCTCTGTTCATTTGTCTGTTTTATTTGTCAATAGACCTCTTGTTATTCGTCCACAGGAACAGACACGAAAATCAACTAAAAGTACTCTTACGCATTTTTAGAAGAAAACATCATACAGAGAAACGCCTCCAATGCCCGCGTTCTGAAATACCAGACTACATGCTAGAAGTCAGTATGCTTCCGAAACGGACTGCGATCGACCAAATCTACATAGGTCTTCCGTTCCTTTCTTTAGTCTTATACCAATTGTTGAGTTATTATCCAAATTCCACTTTGTAATTCATATTTATCATGCGGCTCTCCCAAAATTACTTTTAAGATTTAATCTCAAGCGTAGCACCTTCATACAACGTTATAAAAATTTCGTCACACTGCACCATTCCAAACAAAAATGACAAGTAAAAAAATTCGGCCTAAATGCACATATTCTTTCCTCTGCTGCCTACTCAGACAGTCCACTTCCCGTCACCCTACCTACTCAGACAGCCAACTTCCCGTCACTCTACCTACTCAGACAGTCCACTTCCCACCACTCTACCTACTCACACAGTCCACTTCCCGTCACTCTACCTACTCAGACAGTCCACTTCCCGCCACTCTACCTACTCACACAGTCCACTTCCCGTCACTCTACCTACTCAGACAGTCCACTTCCCGTCACTCTACTACTCAGACAGTCCACTTCCCGTCACTCTACCTACTCAGACAGTCCACTTCCCGTCACCCTACCTACTCAGACAATCCACTTCCCGTCACTCTACCTACTCAGACAGTCCACTTCCCGCCACTCTACCTACTCACACAGTCCACTTCCCGTCACTCTACCTACTCAGAGAGTCCACTTCCGGTCACCCTACTACTCAGACAGTCCATTTCCCGTCGCCCTACCTACTCAGACAGTCTACTTACCGTCACCATATCTATTCAGAGAATCCACTTCCCGTCACCCTACCTACTCAGACACTCCACTTCCCGTCACCCTACCTACTCAGACGCTCCACTTCCCGTCACTGTACCTACTCAGACAGTCCACTTCTCGTCTCCATACCTACTCAGAGAGAGCACTTCCCGTCGCCTTACCTACTCAGACGGTCCACTACCCGTATTTTACCTACTAAGATGGTCCACTTCCCGTCACCTTATCTACTCAGACATTGCACTTCCTATCAATTTACCTCTCAAAAAGTCCACTTTCCGTCACCTTACCTACACAGAAAGTTTAATTCCTTTCACCTTACCTAGTCAGCCAGTCCACTTCGCGTCGCTATACTACTTAAGGATCCACTTCCTCTCATCTTATCTACTCGGACATTTCACTTCCTATCACTTTACCTACTCAGTCCACTTCCCGTCACCTTACTACTCAGACATCTCACTTTCTGTCACTTTACCTAATCAAACAGTCCACTTCCCGTCACCCTACTTACTCAGATAGTCCACTTCGTCACCATTCCTACTCATACGGTCCACTTCCTGTCACCTTACATAGTCATACATTTCACTTCCTGTCACTTTGCCTACTCAGACAGTCCACTTCCCGTCACCATACCTACTTTGGTTCCCAAGCGTTATCTCTATCTCGCCTCCAACCTAACTTCACCAGAAGGCAGAAGAAGCTATGCTTGGAAATTTCGCAATCGTATACATCTTGTGTTTCGTTCTTATAATATTTGTAGTTGTCTCACTAACTCGCCTACTTCTTTTATTCCCTTGTCATCAGTTCAGTCTTAAGAAGCTTAGCAGCGTATTTATGACCATGCGTCTTAGTCATGTGATTTGCACATCAAAAAACCGACTATGCCGTCAGTTTAAAGTGTCGCACATTGCGAAGTACCAGCCGGAACCTGCTGTTTCTTACTATAAACCTAGCTTTAAAACCAGTGACCAGGTACCGTCATGCATGTTACTGCATAGCATCAAATGTAAAGGAGCTAGAGATGTTTTGAGGCTTTCGACTAACTTTGCGAGTATTATGTGAATGGCGGTATATCGCGACCGATGCCATTGGTTTCCTAGTAGTGGCGGCGCTTTAGTCTGAGTCTACTAACAGAATGCTTAGGTCGCGTGACTAGCACTATTGAATGGGCAAGTCCATCTATAGCCACATAACCAATCGCTTTGGTCGGGTTATTAGACAGCATTATACTGTGTTAACATGGCAAACGTAAAACTGAATAATTTCCCTGTACTGGTCTTAAAATAATATTGCACCATTGCAAACAACCAACGTGACCATGAACGCGCACGAAGATTCTACATATTTAAATATCATGATAAGTTGCTGCAGAAACTGGAGCATGTCATTGAAATGAACCGGAAATTTCAGGTTCCTAATTCGTATTGTTTATTATCGTAAATATGAAATAAATAGGGAAAACATGCCATGTTAAGATTCAGAAAGAGAAAAATTCCTGCTATAAGACATTATCACTTAAAATCTGTCGCTAGCGGAATCCGTGAAATATTTCATATATTGACTTATTAACAACTTTACTACCTAAAGAAAGTATCCTACAAGTTTCATAAATAACTTTTTCTACTCTAAATCGAAATTCTGGCGTTAATCACAGGAACTTCGGAGAGAAGTCTGAAACAAAATTGAATGCCAGGAGAAATGTTTCGTTCTAGAAGTTTCATAACAATATTATTCCTATTAATATAAAAACAAACCCCTGCTTGCCTGCAGAATACAAAAACCTTGCTGAAAGTAGAGCAAAGCGTTTTGTAAACAACAAAATTGCACTGCCGTCTGACAGTTCTTATGTGCTGCGTACCCTTAATATTAATAAAATGTATTTTCTTTCACTACTTGGCTATTCAGGCAAAACTTGCATTAAGAAAGTTCTGGAACTAAATATTCGACACTGGCTGCCATCACACGAAATCCCTGTACATCAGCCCTTATACTGAATCTCAAACTATTCTCCCACTTCGACTGTCTCCAGTCTTTCACACAGAAACAAACATACACGTCCTGCAGCTTAATAAATATTGTGGGGAGGAGTTTGTAAACAGTAAGGCTTGTTTACATTCGCCACAGATATCCCTGCATCCGGAATGAACATGTCGCAGGCGACGACAAAACGAACTGCTGAAAACTATGTTTGGCGCACTGAAATTTAACCCTTCAAGGGCAAAACATAACTATTTTTTTAAGACCCAGTCCATACCGCTGACTTGTGTCTTGAAAATCACATAACTTAAAAATGCCTCGGTGTTAGACAGGGTGGGTGGTTAATACCACGCTCCGGCCGCTTTACTTCCGGAAAAAACTCGGAACCCATTGTATAGGAGGCTGGGTCGGACTCAGGACCGGTGTGGACGGGTTCGGAAAATCTCACCTCCACCGGGATTCGATCCCCGGACCTTCCAGCTCGTAGTGAGTCGTTATACCGACTGAGCTATCCTGGCCCACACAGTTGGATCACATAAGGGGAAAGTATAAGGCGACTCGAGTAACCTCTGTCATTATCTTCATGAACTGTATTCATCATTAAGTGTTATTAAAATGATAAAATGAAGGAGTATAGTGTGTGGTATGGATAGAAGAGAAGAGGGATTTTGTGGGAGAACCCTGCACTTGGATGGCCCAGAACAGACGGAAGGCTACTACTCAAATGTAGTTTCAAGAAACAGGATATGTTGGTGTTGAAATGGCTTCATCTGACTCAGGTTAGGGTCCAGTGGCAGGCGTGACAACCATGGAAATGGACCTTCAGGTTGTATAAATGCGATCTATTCCTCGACTATTTCAGCTACTACTGGCTTCTCAAAAGAGACTCTGTTCACTTTAGTCATTTATTACGTTATTTATTTGTTTAGCGAGAGAGTGAATGTCAGTTAGTGGGTATAATTTACTCATTGAAAGACTATGTGCAAACACAAGTGTAAATTTTCATTCGCGCATTTTGTATAGAAGACTGTTGTAAGGACATTAAACTGCGGAATGAATTGGGTTTAACCCACCTGTCATATTCATTATTTACAAAGTGTGGGAAACGCGAAAGATAAGACTGCCATGCCTTTCCACGCCATCTGTCAATGATAACAAAGAAAAAAGTAACATCCGCGTAGATTTGTTCATCGTCACCTTTTGGTCACACTGTAAACAGTTTACACTAAGCAGATAACATCAGGTAGGAAAACAAACAACTTTCTTCTAATTACAGTGCTATTAACACATTCAACACAATATTCACACATCAGCCAGAGGACTATGGCCAGATTTTTTCTTTTTGTTCGCACTATTGCTAATTAAATAATTACACAAGACATGCCACGTGAACAATACCAATGACATGCAGAGTATCGCCTCGTCTAAACCAGACTGCAGACATATTTAAGGTGTCATTATTTTCACTGTTTCATTATAATACAGACACGGCTGATTTTTCGTAGTGGGTTAATCTGTTAATTCGTTGTACGTAATTCGATTGATAATTCATACAATAACTTTTAATTAACGTCAAATTAAAAATCATGAGGTTTGGTTAGCATAATATGGCATAAGTTCCTGTCATATTTCTTAAAAGACGGTTTCTTAGTTCAAAACTTAAAATGGGGAAGCAAAGGACGTAGCACTTGATGTTGTTACGTGTTTGAGTCTACAAGCTCTTCTTTAGAAATAATGTGGGCTAAAACATGACACGTCTTCATCGAAAGGAGGCTAGCGTGACCACAGCATGAATGACTGCCGGTGCACAGTCACTATATTCGTAAGATCACATAAAGGCTCCAGATAATGTGCAACTACGCTGAACTGCCCTGACAGTGAGAAGATCGAGACACCAAAACTGAAAACGTAAAACAACCTCGAGAACCTGACTTCAAAAATATGGGCACAAGTCGTTCTGGCTGTTTCTATGGTCTGTCTACCGATTTCTGTTTCATAATATTCATTAGACGTTCTCCAAAAATTGTGAAACGGGACTATCGCCTTCGTCATGTCTGTCCGTCCACTCGAAACAACTCGGCTCCCATTGGACGGATTTTCACGAAATTTTATATTTGAGTATTTTTCGAAAATCCGTCGAGAAAACCCAAGCTTAATCAAAAACGGACAAGAATAATGGAGTATTTTACATGAAGACCAGTATACATATATGGCAGTATTTGGTTGAATTCTTCTTATAATGAGAAATATTTAACAGAGTTTGCAGGAAAAATCAAAACACAATTTTATATTCAATAACTTTCTTTTCGAAAATAGTGTCGTTTATGAGATAATGTGGAAAAATACGGTAGAGCCAAAGATGCCACAGATGACACTGTAAAAGGGTGCATGCGCTTTGCATGTTGGATAACTAAGGTTACAGACACACGCTAAGAATATGTAATAATTGCTTTCCTACTGCAACAGTGGTTACGCGAACATCCCTCAGCATTACGTTTTACGTACATTTCATGCATTGTTTTCCTATTTCAGTACCTCAGAATACATGGCTAAAATAACCGGAGCGATAAAGAACTATCGGAATAAGAAACTGTGGCCCAATTTTATGTCCCGTGAACTTGCTTGGAAGAGCAGAGGACAACCATGAGTAAGCTCAGGGCGCTCTGGTTATGAAGTATAAGTACCGCAGGATGACATATATATATATATATATATATATAATACGAATTGATCTAAGCCAAGAAGCCGAAGGTTTACACATAAAGGAAAGGAATGTGAAGTAGTCAAGTAGCCGAATGTCCTCGCTATCTCTGAGGCACAAATGTCACATTCAATACAGTAACTTCATGATACAATTGTCACGTGCAATGCAGAAACGTCAGGATGCAAGTGCCACGTGCAACGCAGTAACGTCATGATTCAATTGTCACGTGCAATGCAGTAACGTCAGGATACAAGTGTCACATGCAACGTAGTAACGTCAGGATACAAGTGTCACATGCAACGTAGTAACGTCAGGATACAAGGGTCACGTGCAATGCAGTAACGTCAGGATACAAGTGTCACGTGCAATGCAGTAACATCAGGATACAAGTGTCACGTGCAATGCAGTAACTTCAGGATACACGTGTCACGTGTAATGCACTAACTTCATGATACAAGTGTCACGTGCAATGCAGTAACGTCACAATACAAGTATCATGTGCAATTCAGTAACGTCAGGATACAAGTGTCACGTGCAATGCAGTAACGTCTGGATACAAGTATCACGTGCAATGCAATGTCATGATACAAGTGTCACGTGCAACTCACTAAAGTCATGATACAAGTGTCACGTGCAATGCAGTAACGTCAGGATACAAGTGTCACGTGCAACGCAATAACGTCATGATACATGTGTCACGTTCAACTAACTAAAGTCAGGATACAAGTGACACATGCAATGCAATAATATCATGATACAAGTCTTTGGAGAACAGCAGCAGAATTAGAACAAACTGCTCTTCATTTCTTACCATTACAGACATAGTACTTAATCTATTTATTTGCTTGGCAGCTGAAAGCTACTGGTGACGCTGAGATACAGATCGATTCCTCGTCGAAAATTGCCACAACTGTGTGGCATTACTGCAGGCATGATTATATAATACGATGTGTCTCTACAGCATTACAGAGCACGGAAAACATTTCAACCCATTTTCCGTCGTCACTTATTAAACTACGCAAGGAAACCTTTACACACTCTTTGTATTAAGAGGGATTGATATACTTTGTGCTGCTGGTGTTCGAATTGCATCCCATCTCCAACTCAGAAGGCGAACAGTGTTTGGAGTTGCGTTATCTCAGAATGCACAGCGGTCCTAATTAAAAATAAACCCCGCGGAAATGCTATCGCGATGCATTCAGTGGTGGCGTGTTAGTCCGAGTACGAACGTACGAGGAAATGGGGGTGAGAAGGAGGAGGAGGTGGTGACTGTAGGGTACAGGATAGAAAAGGGTGTGAGCCTAACAGATATTCGTATCCTGCCAGGATATATGGAGCAGGTCCTTCATCAACTGGGGATTTAACAGCCAGCACTTGGTCCAGTGTTTGTGGAATGGGGGTACGTGGAAGAGGGGGATGGGAGAGTTGAAGTCCGGAATTTACCGCTGGGAGTGTTAGAGAACTTGTCATCCGTTTTAGTGGCCACGCAGCGGCTTGCCCCTTCAACACAAAGGTTTCACTTCATATTCAGTCACATTCGTAATATTTTATTCATACTTCTTTACACGCGTTTCATTCACTCACTCAATTACATAGCGTCTTCTACAATAGCTAACTCACAAGAATGTTCATAACTTATCAAGAATGTCGGTTTCTGCACGTGTTTTTAGGTTCCCGCAGGGATGAATGAATGATCCATTCTTTTGGAATGTGACAGGGTAATCGGTTACCAACTTTCCGAGGCAAAGTCTTATCTTCAAGGATCGAAGTGTCCCAAGATTTCAGGATATTAAGCAGCGTTACTGGGTGACTGACTCCCGACGTTTCGATTAAACGTTCAGATCTCATCTTTAAGGGCCGAAACGTACAAGAAGAACTTCTCTTGGATTTTCGCCCCTTGAAGATTTTACCACTACGTTGTCTCAAGCCGGCGGCGCGGTGTTACATCCCACAAGAAGGGCCACCTAAGTCACGTTCTTGTCTTCCTGTCAGTGCAGTGAACATTCCATCAGAAACTGTCCGACAAGGCAGCCCTTTCTGATACAGTGAAGTCCTATCCCTCCAGAATATAGCAGTGCAGTAAAGAGTACAGTAATGGCAGTGCAAAGATACAGACATTCTGTTAGTCAGTCAGGTGAGAGGCTGCAGCTTATCTCATCTCCTGTTAGAGGGCAGGACAGGCTGTTCTTATCTTGTGGTTAGACTTGCTCAAGCGTTAAACTGACCGCCCACTTGCATCTGGTGGTTCAGAAGGCGTGCTTCTTGTTAAGTGTTTAGTCACAGGGACAAGTGTACCTTTACTTTTTTTTTTTTTTTTTTCGTGTGGCGCAACAGCTCTACTCGGGCCTAGGCCGCTTCATTGTTGAGGTTTCCAGATCACTCACAGACACAACACATTCGGTAGGATATCTCTGTATGAGAGATCGGCCTAACGCAGAGAACTCTACTTTACAACACACAACAAACACGAGAGACAGACATCCATGCCCCCGTCAGGATTCGAAACCAAAATCCCAGCAATAGAGAGGCCGTAATCCCTCGCCTTAGACGGCGCGGCCACTGGTATCGGAACTTTCACCTCATCACAAACAAATATAAACGAAACTAGCATTTACATGCATACGTATCTTACAATCATAGACACTCACACTCGATAAGACAGAAAATTTACAGTCAGGCGCACAAACACAGATAAACACGCAACACATCTCCACCCACACAGAAACCAACCCTTTCTCTCTCTTGCATGAATTTGGGGCTGGAGGCATGTCTCGCCTTGTATGTGAAAATAAGGTGGAGAGGAAGGGAAGAGGGAAGCATTGCTGTATTATTCAGCTTGAGGCACAGCGTCTACATGAAATCTAATTAATTACGGTCAGTGTTGTTGTTGCTAAAGCCAGCTGCCCGTCTTACAGGGCTATCAGTCAGCCTCAGCTGGTCTCCACTTTATTCCTTTGGACACACAATCTCGTGTGTGAGATAACACAACACTTCACGGCTTCACGCCCCACTAATGTTAATATTACTCTTGTAAACTGGGATTTTTAATATCTTTTGATTCCACTCCGAGAATAGGGTGCTGAAAAAAAATATTTTGGTCTAAAGGAGAGGAAATAACAGAAGGGCGCAGAAAACTGCATAATGTGGAAGTATTCCTCCCTAGATAATGATGTGGTAATGAAATCGAGGATGAAACTGGCTGGTAATGTGGAACGCATGCCGAAAAAGAGAAACGCATACAGAGCTTTGATGGGAAGGTCTGAAAGCAGGAGACCATTTTGAAATCTTGGCCTACATAGAAGGATAATATTAAAATGGATCTTAACGAAGTAGGCTGGAAGAACCTCGAATGATTTTATGTGGTTTGGGTTGGGACAAATGACACGCTGTTATGAACGCGGTAATAAACCTTCATCTTCCATGAGTGCCGGGAATTAGCTTTCCAAGAACTCTGCCCCATGGGGAGTAGAACAGCAAACGCCATTCAACAGCTTGACATATTCTCTTTTTACGCTAAAAGTGATGGGTTTGTAGTTTATGGCGAAAGCTACACAAACGATCGAGAATGAAACGATGAACTGGTAAGGATTTGGAAGAAGCCGTAAGTATTTTCAGTGCAAAACCACAATATTTTAGTGAAGGTTCTGAGAAAAAACATAAAAGACCTAATTCACAACAGTTTTGGGTTCTAGATTTGGTCTCGCGAATTCTCGAACAGAAGGGATCAATACGATACAACGGATATGCATCAATACGATGTTTTAATGCATCTACGTTTTACAAAACGGAAGGGCAACTGCAAAGAATACTGCAACATACCAGCAAAATCTTCTATCTCTTTTCACTTTAAATTAAATCCGGAGGTCGTTGAGTCAGCAGCTGAGAAGTAACATACCCCAACTGACTGCATTTAATATATCACGTCGAGAATTTCAGGACATGACGCCGTGTGCATTGGTATAGAACTAACAGCGTTGCGAAGGATCTTAATTCCTCTAAATTCAAGACTACACTGAAGAAGGAAGCAGAGAGCTTATTTGAAGTTTGGTTCATATGTATCGATCTAGACTATCTCCTATCATATTGATGTTTACGCTCTGTGATAAGAACATTAAACACCCTGTATATACCAAATGAGAGCTAGTAATAACTACAGTTTGAGAAGCCGCAATTCTTATAATTTTGTAAAATATACATTTTTCCACTCACCAAAGTGATGGTGAAGGTCGAGTTCTGCGCTATCTTGGGACGTTACACAGCGTAGAACTGTAGATCTTGTCGATGTTTCGGGACAACCTATCGGTCCCATCCTCAGGATTCAAGCATTCCAAGTCTTCTCTGACTGTTTTGCTCGACTCTTGAAGAAGGGACGGATAGGATATCCCACAAACGTCGGCTACTACTGATCTCCGCTGCGTAACATCCCAGAAGAGCGAAATACTCACTCACTCCGCGGCGGAACCCTGAACTCACAAGTAGTGAAGAGTGTTTTTGTAAAGAACATTTTCATCTGCGGTGTGCTGCAATAGATATGTTGTGAATAAGTGATAAAAATATGTTTAAGTAACAACATGGAGGAAAAAGTCGTAAGCAGCTACTGGACGCCTTTAAGAAGAACAGAAGATACTGGAGTTTGATAGAGGAAGCCCTAGATCCTGACTCTATACAGAAGTCGTTTGGAAAGAGTCTATTGAAATATCACGTGACAAACTACAAAATGAATACAATATGTCATCAGTTTTCACTAAAAATCTGATACGGGAAATCCCACCTCTTAAACGCACACGTTTATCGCCGTATTTTTCGCCAGACTTCAAACGAACTTGAAGCCAGGGTCATGCACTTATTTCGAAAGTTAGAAATGTAAATGAAAATGGCTTTGTGTTCTGTGTCAAATGTATGATTGGTCAGCCACGTTTATCCGCCCGCTGAATGCTAAGAGCCGAGCGGAAATGACTAAGAGTCCTAGTATTTATTTGTCGAACTAATTCTTTCATCAACAGTGCATTTTTTCGTTAAAACACTTGTTTTTTTAAAGCGCGAATGTTTTCACCTCTGCAGCATGGTAAGCCACGGTCTCCCCTCCTATTCATCTCCATCGCACTAACAGTCTCTTTTCTTGTGTTAGCTTTCAGCTTTATGCTGTCTGCTGCCACTGAATTACAAATGTACCATTCCAAGCCAGGTCAGTCACTTACCAATTAAGGCACATATGTAGCTATGGGAAGATTTACAGAACACCGCTTGAAATAACACTACTTGATAAGTGATTGCGAACAAAGCTGTAGTTCTGTCCTCTATATCTCATCCTGGAACACACTTGGCACCCCGGCTGTGGCCTGACGTCAGTGGTGGGTGGATTACGTTAATAGCTATGGAAAACACTGTCAAAGTAAAATTAGTCATTTGTTCTGTCCTATATAAACTTATGTTCGTGCATTAATACAAGCCGAATTTACATCGCAGTCTGAAGTTGGCTCAAGTTCTGTAATGAAACCACAAACGACGGAAGGTACCTCTACCAACGCCACAGTAACAGATTTGCGCATCTGTATGTTCTCAAAAATTGCTTATATTACAGAGTAAGAACAATCAACAAACTGAAATTGAAGTAAATTCAGAATGGGGGCAAATCAATCATTTTCAAATTACATTAACGATATCATTAAGGAAGAAAGGATTCATTTTTTCAGTGAAAAATTTTGAGGTTTAAATTTAACACACGAAATCTGCAAGATATACGAGTAATATATGAACAGTTATCCTACACACATCTCGGTACTTACTACCATATTTCAAAAGTTCCTGATAAATATCTGTCCGATTGTACTCTCTAATTATAAGACAACAGCAATCCGTCTTCTTTCATAAAGCAGAATCCCATTTCAGAAGTTGATATTTTACGAGACAGGCAAGCAATTAAGAGCCTATTACTGAAATCTGAGGTCTGCCATTCCCGTTGTGCGTTTAAACTACATGATGGGGTGAATTCAGTCAAAAAACACAACTATAAAATATGGATAAATGATGGTGTTTATTAGCAAGGAAAAAAACTACATGTTTCGGCCCATAGCGGCCATCTGCAGATGGCCGCTATAGGCCGAAACATGTAGTTTTTTCCTTGCTAATAAACACCATCATTTAGACATATTTTATAGTTGTGTCTTTCGACTGAATTCACCTCACCATATAGCCTATTACTGAAATCTAAATAACACAGATTCGAAAAAAGTCCCCCCCCCCCCTCAGTACTAACGTCACAAGATTCCAGACCATATTCTGAGTCAGATGAATCCAGTCCACGTCCTCACATCCAGTCTTTCAAATGCCATATTTTTAATATTATCCCCTTATTTACGCCGCCGTCTTATAAGTAGTTCCCAACCCATACGTTCTCTTCAAGCTGTCGAAAAAAACATGTTAAAATTTCTCATACGGATGACAGACTTGACCAGATTACTCAGAAACTTTCAAGGGAAGACACCACTTGCCAGACCTACACGTAGGTAAGGGAGCAATATTACACTAATTTGGTGCGATATGTGGGGTTGAACCGTGTACATTATAACGCAGTCAACATCCGGTCTTTTGTGTGCAATCGACAGGAGCATTTGGGTTTCATAAACATGGAAGTTCTTGACAACAAAAAGTCTGAAATTTTCATAAAAGATATGTATGTAACCTGGAGTCAGATATTTGACAGGAGAGGTGCACAGTGGGTTTGCTGGCGAGACCCGAGGGAAAGGGACCACTTGGAAGACCTAGGAGTAGATGGGACTATAATATTAAAATGGATCTTCAAGAAGTAGGATGGGGACAAGGACTAGAGTGATATGGCTCAGTATAGGAACGGGTGGCAGGGGGCTCGTGAATGCGGTAATAAACTTTCGGATTTCATAAAACACAAGGAATTTCTTGACTAGCTGAGGGACTGTTAGCTTCCCAGAAAAAACTCTGCTCCAGGAGGTCGTAGATATTTAGTTCGGAACTTTTATTTTAAGGCTCCTTTCCCAGTAGCTCAGGACGTCACTTGATCATTGTTCGCACCCTCGAACAAGAACTGGTAAAGGATGTATGTATGCATGCATGCATGTATGTATGTATGTATGTATGTATGTATGTATGTATGTATGTATGTATGTATGTATGTATGTATGTATGTATGTATGTATGTATGTATGTATGTATGTATG
>Ga0123355_10012111_pt1 | contig 13344 bp, 7 predicted proteins | sample TergutEmb28metaG_3_FD_89872 | JGI IMG/M metagenome (GOLD analysis project Ga0123355, IMG submission 89872) | Embiratermes neotenicus P1 segment gut microbial communities from Petit-Saut dam, French Guiana - Emb289 P1 | ecosystem: Host-associated > Arthropoda: Insects > Digestive system > Gut ...
CAATGCTCAACATGTTTCGGACGTTAATACGACCATCTTCAGGAGCTTGCGACTAATTCGTAGTTATTTCATGGGTTGTATCTGGTTCGGTGTGTGTTGGCGTTCCGTTTCAGTGTGGCTATGTTGGTGTGGTGTCTTTATGCAGTCTGAAGCTTCAGACTGCAGTCTGAAGCTTCACCACCATAGCCACATTGAAACGGAACGCCAACACACACGGAACCAGATACAACCCATGAAATAACTACGAATTAGCCGCAAGCTCCTGAAGATGGTCGTATTGACGTCCGAAACATGTTGCGCATTGAATAAAATAATAAAATAATTGGTATCAAGGTGGTTACTCTTTACTCAACTATCAAGATGATGCACGGTCCAATAAACATAAGATTTATATGATAAGTTTGTAACGTTTTGATTCGATACGAAAGAGTAAATTTCGTGAATAAGGCAACGGGTGCGTGACTTTGACGAACTTGCCTTATCTAACACCAAGGTCAATGGAAGTATTGATTTATAACTCTCCTCCCCTGTGGGTCTTCATGAATTTTCTAGGGCGAATGTTACATTTTATTCTATAAGGTGGGCTTTATGATGGGTGAAAATGATTAAATGTCAAAACACAACTAACTGTGATGTTGGATTCTCAGTGTCACCAACGTTATGTCAAATTCCTGTCACCAATATTAGGTCAGTTTCCAATATGTCACCAGTGCTTCTCTGGCGGTCAAAGATATTCAACATAAATTTAGTTTTGAACCTAATGAATTGTCAAGACACGTAAAATTAAAAAGTATAGTATAGGGTCAATCACATTTTTCTCATTCTGATATTAACAACAAATTGTTTAACCTATTAAGAAGGGCCTGTGCATTATCATGCATGATTTTATGTGGCGTAGGTTTTATACTGTGTCGGTTAGGTTACAAATTAATCTCGTTGTCTCTTAAATTTATATTTACAAATATTTTGCTCTGAATATGTATTACCACAATTATGGACCCATAAGGAATAGATTTTCTTGTGAAATAACAATATTCATACAAACAAATTTCAAGGAAAACATGCAATTTGATTTATAAATCGTTATCTAAAAATATTCGAACACCGTTAGTAGGAGAGACTTTGACAGAGAAGCAGATGGATGAAGGAACTGTTCTTAAGTAATTCATCACAATATGGTTCTTAGTTCCAGGAAAAAAATGCGCATATTATCAACAGACTTGTCTAAATGGAAGCGAGATTAGGTTATGTGTATTTTTAGCTCTTGTATTTATCTTTGTTCTTTGAAGTACTACGTTAATAATACCCTTCCAATTCAGCACAAAAATGACAACACACATTACTGACAAGAAAATCAGAAATAGCCCACGCATTGGTGTAATGAATGTGTCTTACAAATGTTCCAATTTTTTTAAAAGTGCACGGATTTATAATACAAATTTTTGAACGTCTTAATCGAAATAGTACAACTTATTGAATGCTGCAAACTTTATTTAAAATCTTACCGTTTTATCTGTTGGTGGTAAAGTTTGCGTCTGATGAGATGTCCCTTCATGTAAACACAAGTAGGCTCAAAGCGTTGGCGTACTTGGCAAATTGTTGGTCTTTATTTTACTCACCGTAGATTGACGTGCCGTATGTCCGTCTGATTTTCAACAGTGCAGCTCTTAGATTCTCCAGCTGAATGCAGGCCAATTTGGATGACTCGATAGCTTGTACAGTGACATTCATTGAATTCCTACATTACGCATTTTATGTACAAGTAACTAAGAACTTTACACCATGAAACACAGTCTCTTTGAGCAGACAGCAGGTACTGCAATCCTATCTTACGCATTTAATGTACACGTAAATATGTAACTTACGCCATGAAGCCAAGTCTGTTTGAGGAGTTAGCAGGGAGTGCATTCCTAAATTACGCATTTTATTTACACGTAAATAAGTAACTTACGACATGGGACCAGTCAATTTGAACAGCTAACGAGTAGTGCATTCCTACGTCACGCAATTTATGTACACGTAACTAAGTAATTTACGCCATGAAACACAGTCTCTTTGAGCAGCTAGCAGGTATTGATTTCCTAAATAAAGCATTTTATGTACGCGTAACTAAATATATTACGCCATGAATTACAGTCTGCTTGAATAGCCAGCATCTACTGCATTCCTAACTTACGCAATGTATGTACACGTAAATAAGTAACTTACATCATGAAGCACAGTTTATTTGAGCAGGTTGCAGGTACCACATTCCTGCATTACGCACTTTATATACACGTAAATAAATAATTTATGCCATGAAGAACAGTCTGTTTGAGCAGGTTTCAGGTACCACATTTCAAATTTACGCACTTCGTGTACATGTAACTAAATAATTTACGCCATGAAGAACAGTCTTTTTCAGAAGCCAGTAGGTACTGAAATCCTAAATTCGGTATTTTATGTCCACGTAATTAAGTAACTTACGTCATGAAGCCAAGTCTGTTTAAGTAGCTAGCATGTACTGCATTCCTACCTTACACAATTTATATAAGCGTAAATAAGTAACTTACACCATGAAGCCAGAGAGTTTGGGCAGCTAGCAGTTACCGTATTCCTATCTCACGCTTTTTATGTACACGTAAATACGTAATTGACGACATGAAGCCCAATATCTTTGAGAAGCTAACAAGTACCGCAAGCCAAAGTTACGCATTTTATGTACACGCAATTAAGTAACTTACGCCGTGAAGCAAACTCTGTTTCAAAAGCTAGCAGGTAGTGCATACCTATGTTACGCATTTTATGTACACGTAACTAAGTAACGTACGTCATGAAGCTCAGTCTCTTTGAGCAACTAGCTTGAACGGCATTCCTACCTTTCGCATTTTGTGTACACGTATCTAAGTACCGTACGACATGAAGACCAGTCTGTTTGAGATGCTAGCAAGTAATGCATTCCTAAATTACGTAATTTGTGTACACGTAACTAAGTAACTTACGGTATGAAGCCCAATCTCTTTGAGAAGCTAGAAGGTAATGCATTCCTAAATTACGTATTTTATTTACACGTAACTAAGTTACTTAACACCATCAAGAACAGTCCGTTTCAGAAACTTGCAAGTACCGCAATCTTATATTACGGATTTTATATACACGTAACTTCGTTACTTACGGCATGAAGTCCAGTCTTTTTGAGCAGCTAGCAGGTACTGCATTCCTACATTTCGCATTTTATGTACACCAATCTAAGTAATTTACGCATTTTATTTACATTCTTACGCTGTGAAGCACAGTCTGTTTGAGTAGCTAGCAGGTACTGCATGCCTTCATTTCGCATTTTATGTAGACGTAACTTAGTAACTTACGACATGAAGCCCAGTCTGTTTGAGCGGTTAGCAGGTACTGTAATCCAACATTACACATTTTATGTACACAAATCTAAGTAAATTTGAGTAGCAAGAAGATACTGCAATCCTACATTACGCATTTTATGTACATGTAAGTATGAATCTTAACCCATGAAGCCAAGTTTATTTCAGCGGCTAGCAGGAACAGTATTCCTAAATTACGCATTTAATTTACACGTAAATGTGTAACTTAGGCCATGAAGCACAGTCTGTTTGAGCGGCTAGCAGGTACTGCATTTCTAAATTACACAATTTATGTGCAAGGAACTAAATAGCTTACGCTATGAAGCACACTCTCTTTTATTTCATTCGTAATTTACGCACTGTATGTACACGTAACAAAGTAACTTACGCCATGAAGCACAGTCTGTTTGAGCAGCTAGCAGTTACTGTATTCCTACTTTAGACATTTTATGGACACGTAACTTAGTATCATACGACATGAAGCCCAGTCTCTTTGAGCAGAAGCACGTACTGCATTCCTACGTTACACATTTTGTTTACACGTAACCAAGTAACATACGAAATGAAGACCAGTTTGTTTGAAATGCTAGCAGGTAATGCAATCCTAAATTTCGCTTTTAATGTAACTTAGGCCATGAAGCCCAGGCTGTTTGAGCAGCTAGCAGGTACTGCATTCTTACATTAAATATTTCATATAAACGAAAGTAATTAAATAACGCCATGAAGCCCAGGCTGTTTGAGCAGAAAGCAGACACTTCAGTCCTACATTACGCATTTAATGTACACGTAACTAAGTAACTTACACTATGGAGCAAAAGCTCTTTGAGCGGCTAGCAGATTCATCATTCCTACCTTATGCATTTTTTATACAAGTAACTAAGTAAATTACGCCTTGAAGCACAGTCTGTTTGAACAGCTAACAGATAGTGTGTTCTTAAATTTCGCCTTTTATTACACGTAAATAAGTAACTTAAGCCATGAAGCACAGTTTCTTTGAGCAGCTAGCAAGTAGTGCATTCCTACATTACGCAATTTATGTTCAAGTAACTTATTAACTTACGCCATGAAACCAAATTTGTTTGAGCAAATAGCAGGTACTGCATACCCAAATTCATCATTTTATGTACACGTGTATAAGTAACATATGCCATGAAACCCAGTCTGTATTAGTAACTAGCAGACACTGCATTCCTACTTTACGAATTTTATTTACACATAACAAAATAACATACGCCTTGAAGACCAATCTCTTTGAGAATCAAGCAGGTACTTCATTCCTTAATTACGCATTTTATGTACACGTGACAAAGTAACTTACGCCATGAAGCACAGTGTGTTTGAGCAGTTAGCTGTTAGTGCATTCCCACGTCAAGCATTTTATCTACAAGCAACTAAGTAACTTGCACAATGAAGCACAGTTTCTTTGAGCTGCTCGCGTTTAATGCATTCCTACATTATGCATTTTATTTGCACGTAACTAAGTAACTTACGCCATGAAGTACAGTCTGTTTGAGCAGCCAGCAGTTACAACAGTCTGGGTTTCTACGTTTGAAAATATTTCTTGATAAATATGTACGCGTGTCAAATTACAAACTTTCCTTCCGTTGCAGCTAACGGCAATTTCTTTAACTTGAAACACTGAAACTGACGTTTCTTGTAGGCTATAGCATTTATTGCGGAATGTACATAATCTGTGGTTCCCCAAGTCTGTACACAGTGCTAGTGTGTGTAGCCTGCAGTCAGCTGGAGTTGTTAAGATTGGGATTGTTGCATATCAGAAAGACAAATGTCATACGCGATAATGTCTCTGGATACGAGGTTGTTTATCAAGATTCACAGAGACAAAACTCACATTTCCAACAAGTGCTCCAGCACATGCGAAAACAACTAAAAGACTACATGTGTCAACAATTGAACACACAACAGTATGATAACTTCCAAAACGCATGGAATTTGAATATGAGCAGCCTGAAATCTACACCTCAGGATGCACGGCCCCTGGGACCGACATTAATATGCATGTATCGCGTAAAATTTAACATATAACTATATATACATAAAATTTGTTCGTACAGCAGACTGTACGTTAAGTAAGAAAATAACATTGTACTTAACACAAATAAAAAATAAAAAAACTGAAAATTGTATATAAAAAATTAATTAAGCCCCGTAAAATTATTAGTTTCCTAGTTAAAAGTGATGGATTTTTTCACGAAAATTACGTAATATAATAGTGTCAGCTAAAGTCAATACCTGCAAATAAAACAAAATTTTAAAAATAATTTAACAATAATAATCTTGAACTTTAAAATTATAGGTCAAGCATGTTAATCAAGAACATGCAAATCAAAATATTCATTTATTGTTAAAATATAGTCTCTTACACAGTCCAGAAAAGAAACGGGAATTTGAACTGATTATAAAGAAGAACGTGTTTTTAGCACCCATATTCTCTGCAGTGCGAGATTAATTCCACGTCTGCCTAAAACAGCATATCGCATACGTATGAAGACTGTTTCATAAAAACCAATTATGTCCATGTAATCAAATACTAATCGACTGTAACACTGAATTTTCAAATACATTTAAATTTGATAAATTTATTATATGCAGTTAGCACAGTAGTGGAGCAAAAATATAATTAGAACCAAAACTTAAATTTGAAATACGAACACATCTTCACTAAACAATGCCATTTATTATGTATCAATACGAAAGCAAAGCATTTCGTTCGAAAAAATTCACTTGGTTTCTTGTGCAAAAAATTGCCCATCCTTACGGTTTTGAAAGCCCTCTTTAATGAACTACAAATTTTACGTAGTTACATAGTATCTGATCTGTTTCATAACAAAAGTAATAATATTAAAATATGAAATAAATGAAGAATTTATGATTTTACAAAGTTAGAAGTCCCCCAAAAAATTCATCACTATCATCGTCATATATCATACATGTAGTTGGGCCACTTGTTGACAAGTTCCGGTGTCAAGTATCTAGAAGTCTCTTTAAAGGTCTACCATGATTCCTTCTGCGAGTTGGGGAGTAGTATTTCATTACACTGGGTAATCTATTTCGATGCATTCTATTTACATGATCTCTCTTTTATTCCAATGTTTTGTCCAATATCGGTGTTATTTTTAACTCCTTTGCAATTTTTGCATTTTTTTTTGTAATCTGTCCAAGTATATCCTGCTGTTCTTCTCATGTATTTCATCTCTGCTGTTGTTATTCTTCTGGCGTCACTTCCTTTAAAAGTCCACGTTTCGCTGCCAAATAAGAAGACTGGAAGGTCTAGGGTATTGTAAAGTTTTATTCTTCTTTTTAAGGGTTTGTTTGTAGTCTAAACACATTATTTAAAATACCTGTAATTTTCAAATATGTATTTAATTTTTTATCATTGTCCGATCCTCCTTCTTAAGAAAGCATATATCCTAAATATTTAGATAAATTTACTTGTTCTATAAATTTATTATCTATTACAATTTTAGTTCACACTGGATCTCGCCCTTTAAATGCCATCGATTCTGTTTTCTGTACAGCTATAATTAAACCATATTCTGTTATTATTTGATTTAATTTATACGCAGCTTTCTGTAGGGTATATTCTGTGTTTCCTATTATGAGCTGTTCGTCTACAAATAATAGCATTGACAGTTGCTGGTTTTTAAAAATTAGATTCCCGTTATGTCTTGATTTTGCCATTTGGTTATTATTTCGTCTAAATATATATTGAACAGTGCAGGTGAAAGAGGGCGACCTCGGCGTGCTACTTTATTAATTTCTACCTGTTTTAATAGTTTGTTGTTAAATTTTATCAATACTTTGTTTTGTGTGTAAATATCCAATATTGCATTTAGCCATGGGTTGTGATATGTCTATATTTCAAAATGTTAAATAAGATCTCTTTCTATTATATCAAAAATTTTCTCATAATCTATAAGCAGCAAGCGTGTTTACAAGTTAAATTCCCTTCTTTTTCAATTAATAATTTAAGGCAAAATATTGGATCCGTGCATTCCCGTCCGTTTCGGAATCCATTTTGTGTTTCTGTCATAAATAATTCTCAGTACTTCTGAAGCTTCAATTGAAGGCTTTTTGGCTATTACTTATAGCAGGTCTTGAAAATACTAATTCCTCTGTAGTTTTTGGGTTCCCTTCAGTCTCTTTTCTAAAACATGGAGGGTATAACAACATTTCTCCACTCATTTGGAATGCAATTTTCCTATACATAAAGGTGTATATAGATATAAAGGTATAAGGGTGTGATGCGTAATACTATAGCCTATCCTCTATCCTATCCAACCGTTTACTCACCTTCTCTTGGTATAACCTGTTCTTACAAACGAGGAAATGACGACCGAGTCACAGCGATAAATTTCTTCACCAGGAATGGAGGAAATGCCATCCCTAAACATGCAGGTCCAGAGGGTAAAGTTAGCAATCCTACCACTGGACTTACCCTGCTCTGGGTTCTCTGGGCCCGTAACGCATTCAGGGGAAACTATAACCACTGGCAAGTCTCACGGAAAGAAGCCCAATGAATTATATTAGCAAAATTAAATTTATTATGATTGTTTCCTACAAAGAAGTTGACGCATTATTTGTGTTGGGGTATATTAGATTGGGTGAGTTTCGGTTAGATTTGTCAGGGAAGGTCAGGTTATTTGACGTTAGGTTAGGCTGGATTGTGTTAGGTTATTTTATTTTAGTTTATTTTCGATTAAGTTACGTAATTGAATGTTAAGTTAGTAATGTGTTAATGTCATTTTACAAAAAAGATACGTAGAGTAAAGTATGGCTGCTTACTGAGTGCCTTAACTACGGTCGGAACTTCGTTCTGTGAAGTGATTATTTGCCAACAGAAAAACCCAGTTAGATTTTGGAACTTTTCCTCATTCTAAGTTGTAACTGATGCCGATGTATTCTATGAAGTTACTGATTATCTTGTGAAATAAATATTTAAATTTGAAAATGGATTTACATTTTGAGATTTTATTAGTGTCGCGGTCAATCAATATATTATCTGAGGTCGCATATTTACTGCAGGAACTTTTCTAATTCGGTGCTTTGACTTAAGTATTGAACGAATTATTACGGTTAAAATGCCCACTCTGAAGACGCGGAGGGGTCGTTTTTATAAGAAGCAACAAACAACGAGTAGTCTAGACTCAAATTTCCTTCAAAATTGTCCGGGACATGGGTTTTATTGTGTGACGTAACAAGTTGCTCTGAGAAGTAACTGATTAAAGGTTTCAAATTTCTCTTGATACCCCACTCTAAATAAATGCTTCGTTACTATACAATAATAGGTATTGTATCGTTAATGGAATTTTACACTTTAACCCTAATATGTGTGAAGATTGAAAGTGTAAATTTTATTAAGTTTCCCAGATACTCTCAGGTATTTTAAGTCACAGTGATGAAAGGAATAATTCTTGTTGAATTCCATGTTCACATGTACAGCCATAAGATTCGGATCGATGGAAATGTGTAAAATGTGGGTTCCATATGCCCCTTGTCTTTTAAGAAATAAGTTTTGTCTTTTGGCACACCTTATCAGATATTCTGAATCCTAAGCAAAGGGACTGCCAAATAAAAAAAATCTCATGGGTGCAAAACTTTTACAAAATTCTAAGAGGCATCTCAATTTTGAAGGTGTCCGAAGGGGGAAATAAACGCAAATACCACACTGAAGATCCACGAACTTATGAAGCCACGATAACAATATATAATCGTTCGGACCAACTGGCGCCAGGTAGTGTCATAACATTTAATACCAGGATTTATTTGGTTTCACATCAAAACATTTAATTGTATATAATCAATTTCCAACTCAAAGCATTGTTCACACTCGGAAAAAAAGAAACTGAGGTGTTCACTGGATGTAAGAGGGGTAGTAGTTCATTAGGATCATCATCATACCTCTGTTCCTTAACAATGAAAGTGAATCTGGTCCTTCCATCTTTCCCTCGGACGTCCCATTTTTATCGTCCCATTTTTCAGTTGTAGTGCTTATTTGTTTATCCTGTTTGTGTCCATTCTCTGCAATAATTGCAGCCACTTTTTTGATATATTTGATATTATTTCAGATTTTAAAATTAACTCAGTTGTAAAGACAATTAATAATTACACAAATGAATGGCTGCAACACTTTCTGTTAATGGACAGAGACAGACTGCTACAATTAATTATAAATTATCAATCATGTGGGAAATGAAAGCAAATAACATTCCTCAAAAGACATTTCGATTTTAAGGGGAACGGAACACGTCAAGAGGCCTGAAATACAGCAAGATTTATGATGATGATGATGATGATGATGATGACGGCGATGATCATGATGATGATAATAATAATAATAATGACACATAAAATCTACAATTATCTCCAAATCGTCTTCCGCTCTAAAAGATGTAATTAATATTTTCAAATTAACACACTTGGTTTCCCTATGCCTAAAAGCAAATGCTGAAATGGTTCCCAAGATTCCAAATTGCCAAAATTGTTTCTCGTGTAGCCCTCAATACGTAAATTTAGTAGTAACCAATTTCACATTTTGTATGCATATAAATTATCCAATGCCACCGGGGACAACCCAATTGCAGTTAATAACTATTATTATTATATTGGGACAGGATGATCAGGTCATTAAGGAAACACGTAACGAATGAAATGGACGGCGGTTAGGAACTGTTTACCTCTTCATTCAATTAAAAATGTATGATACTTTTGGCGAAAAGGAAATTGAAGTATTTTGAAAAAAAAATTATTACTATGAAATGTGACTATTCGTACTTGAAACATATAATTAGACATTATTTCCTTCATTGGCATAAAACCAGCATGTACATATTATGGTAAGGTAAGGTCACAATTTCCCATTCCAATGGACTCGCTTTCTATGACGTGGGTCTGCAGCCGCTCGCTGGCTGGAATTGTAAGTTCGAATCCCGCCGGCCGCATGGGTGTCTCTCTCAAGATTGTTGTGTCTTGTAAGGTAGAGGTCTCTGCGTTGGGCCGATCACTCTTCTAGAGGAGTCCTGTGGATTATGGTTTGTCTGAGTGTGATGGTGAAGCCTCGATAATGAGGAGGACCTGGCCCACTGGAGGGGCTGTGGCGCCATGGAATGCCGCTAAAATTCGAACCAATTCATGTATGCTCTTATCTTCACCTATAATCAGCAATCTCTCTTGCAACTGACATTTGCCAATGTTAGTAATTTACAGTGCGGTCCGCGTCAAGTCGAAGACATGACAACTGTCGTTGGGAATATTAAGGGGAAAAATCGATACCCAAACTTGAAAATGTTTTGTACTGATTGTATTATTTCAAATAATCATGTATTTACACCCTGCTCAATAACAATGTTACTTACTCATAGTTGCTGTATTATTACTATTGACCTTGGCCAAGATAAATTCTTTTTGGCTGTGCCGGCTAAACAACTTAATCCGCTAACACATCATAATGTGTTTGGAATTACGTATTGTTCTCAAACTTCAAGAAGTCTAACCTCTTCTAATTTCAGTTATCTACAGGTATAGCTACATAAAATTGCGGTTGTTGATTGTCAAACTGAATTCCATTACAGGCAAAGCTACATCGGAGCGGTAAGTACAAAATTGTACGTTTACTCGCACCATTCCAATCTCAGAACAGGTATATAATTTTCGAATCCCGGAGACAAATGACACTTTAATTCTTTATTGTCTAACTTATAATTCCATTCGTCAGGCGTCAGATAAGCAGTTTGAATGTTGTTTCGTCTACGGTCAAAGCTTGAATGTATTTACCGTGTTTGGCTGTCGCTAAATGTGACGCCGTTCTCAGCGCTGGTAATTTGTAGTTGGGTCAAATGGAACTTGAATTAATCTTCCCAAAACTTCATAAAGATTATGTATGCTAGTTTCTAAACATAGTGTTACAGGTGCAAACATCACTAATTCGCTGCTAAGTTAACAGCGATCTCTGTTACGTAGTGATAGTGACATTTACCTTCAACAAATAGGCTTTTTTCATTTTTGAAAATCAGCTGTTCATTGTTTTATTCACTGTTACTAAATAATCATGGGTATAATCGAACTTTAAACTTATATGTCGGTACATGTGCGTAGACAAAATAACATACGTAATATCAGAATGAAAGTTAGTGTTATAACACGAACAGAAACAGAGAACTGCTACTGTCTATCTCAGGACAGAGGCAGAAACGAGCTGCAATAAACAAGGTAAAGAAATTTTCGTTATCAAAAATGAGGATAATTTCTAAATAGCTGTGAAAATACAAGTTTCTCAAGGAGGCCAATGACACACGAAGTTTTTTACGCAGTTCAGATGTAGAAAATTATTCCACCTCATTCGAATAGTTTCTTAGGTTTTATGTGTTGCCGTAAAATGTTTCACGTGGACAAAATTAATCAATTAAAAATTAAATACAAGTTTTGTCTGTATTATTGCTTTAGTCGCTCTGCACAGAAAACTCATCTTTCCTGCCTCCAGTTATATTGCCAACCATGGCTTGTCTGGATCTTCCACATTTTTCCACAACATCCTAAAAACAGCATCATTTTCGTATAAACACTCAAATATAAAACGTGTTGTGACTTCTGCTACACTTCGCCTGATACATTATTATAAACGTACCTTGGCCTTCATGTAAATTTCTTCTGTGGAAACCGAGCTCTTCCGTGCGGAGAGATAGAGAGAGAGAGAGAGAGAGAGCGACAGCCGGATATAAGGACAGACAGACATGAAGAAAATATTAATCGAGTTTCGCAATTTTGTGGAGGCGCATTAAAACAAGCGCATATAATGCCGCTTGAATTAAATACAGTAAAGTTTCCTGTCAGTCCTAAAGCTCTAAGTTGACGCCCTATTAGAAAGCCGGTTGTATCGTGACAGTTAATATTTTGTGCATTATTGTCGAGTGCTTTGTTAAGAACGTGCTATGAAGGCACTTCCCACAAATTGCTCGCCCAATTGCCAACCGTTTACCCATCGATTCCGTACGTGGCTATTCATACACTGCACAATAATCTAATAGAACTTCTACGTTTTATTTGAACTTCTTAAATTTTTAATCTAATTCAGAAGAAAATAAATCGAAATGGAGCATACAAACACAAACGGACACACACAGATGCACACACACATAGACACAAACAAATATACATATTATTTATAAAATAAATGCATTATATGTGATAAAATTATGTGTTTAATTCAGAAAAATATAAAGTTAAATAAATATATCTATATATATATATTTGCATTATTAGTAGTAAAATCGTAAAGCGCATGCACCATACCAGATAATGATTTTCAATTAATCCGTTATGTAGGTTACAAATAAATCCAAGTTTTCCTTAACGATTGAAGTTAGCTTGCTTAAGTTTTAAAACACGCTCTAACTTTGCACGCATGCGCTTTTAAGAAGGGAGAGTTTCCGCCCAGTTTCTGCACGCAATAATAATTAAACCAATCGGCTTTCTGTTCCAGCAATACCCTCAAACACAAAAGAAGAACAGTCGTGCTGAAGTCACCACTTCACAAAGAGTGGCCTGCCCAACATTCTCAGTCTCCATAGCCTGTGCGACATACACTTGTGGATCTTAGTAGAGGTTTTTGTGCCCTCGAAATGTATTCTTAATACACAACAATCGTAACATTAATAGCAACAGTGTTACACATGGAATATATCAATAACAAAGGAAACAGTGAATTCTCTTGTGATAACAGCCTTCTTCATAAACGTCTCAAGACAACTTTCTCTTTATTACGACTAGGAGGTGTTTCACTTCATATTTTATCGCCATCAAAGTTTCAAACCTTGTATAACGTAGTCTGTTTGGTGTGCTATTACAGCACCATGATGTGTTCTTTGTTGGATACGTTTGCTCATAGATTTGATTTGGTGGAAGCTATGAAAAAAACCCGCATAACTCTTGTTTTTCTACTTTTTGCATGGATGAACTTCAGTCTCAGGTATGC
>Ga0123355_10012112_pt1 | contig 13344 bp, 6 predicted proteins | sample TergutEmb28metaG_3_FD_89872 | JGI IMG/M metagenome (GOLD analysis project Ga0123355, IMG submission 89872) | Embiratermes neotenicus P1 segment gut microbial communities from Petit-Saut dam, French Guiana - Emb289 P1 | ecosystem: Host-associated > Arthropoda: Insects > Digestive system > Gut ...
AAAATTTTGAGTAAAATATTAATTCGCAGTAAGAAATAGTCAGCGACTTCACTTTCAGTAAAATTTACACAGTAATAGGATTACTAACACAAAGATACAATATATTTCGTGTTAAAATAACAATGTTTCACTTCAACTATTAACCAATAAATGCACTTATATAACTTTCACTTAGAACACTTTAAAACACTTAAAACCACTCCGACATTTTTCGATCTTTTCAGATCATCATCAGGAAGTTTTGTCGTTCCTTGCTAAAGTTACTACATATTCACGATTTAGTTCGTTTTTGTAAATAAGGAGTTGTAGCAGCATATCATGTTGTGTAGGAATCTGTTGTACAGAGTGTAGTTGGCTAAGTGTGCGTCGTATGCACACCTAGCCAACTACACTCTCTCTACAACTGATTCCTAAACAACATGATATGCTGCCACAACACCTTATTTACAAAAACGAACTAAATCGTGAATATGTAATAACTTTAGCAAGGAACGACGAAACTTCCTGATGATGATCTGAAAAGATCGAAATAAGTCGGAGTGGTTTTATGTGCTTTAAAGTGTTCTAAGTGAAAGTTATATAATTGCACTTGTTGGTTAATAGTTGAAGTGATTTTACGAAATGCACGGTGTAACGATGAGATTCATAACAATGTTTGTTTTCTTACTTATTTCTGGAACAAGCTTTTGTGTGTGTACAAAGAGTAGTAACGTTTTTGGATTAAGATCCTTTCACTCAAGTAATTTGTTATATGATATTGGTTATGCAATCTACTTTTCAAACATTCTTCATGTCATTCCAGAATATACAGTAAAACTTATTTCACAAAATTTCCAGGATTCAACGTCCCTGAAGATACAGGCAAAAAAGTCTAACGAAGCGTTGGTACGCACATTCAAAGCCATAAGACATCACATGCCAGAAAAGTGAAATCTTCATTAACACAACAGAGACAAATCTCAAATCTCGCTCTGTATACTTCTATGAAAAGCTACGCTAAAGAGCGTCTACAGATGGAAAGCCTTGGAATAAAAAAAAAAAGTCATCTGAGCTACCCTCAAGACAGAAGCAGCAAGCTTCCTCAGAAAGTTGTTACTATATATAAGTCAACACGACAACGCAACACGTAATAGTGATATCTTTTGCAAAAATGCCACGAGAATTTTACATGAAAAACAATAGCTGAGAACAATGATACATTAAAATTTCATATAATTTCACACAAATTGTAACATTTCCAGAACAGGTTCCTTCCGCCGATATTCGGTGTATGTACATATGTAAAAGCAGGTGGCGGACTCCCGAACTCACCGCAGTGCTACCTACCTTAATTAAAGTTACAAAGGCCTCTTTTTTTTAAATATATTGAGTATCACCTGCACATCTCAGCTTCAGTACAATTTAAAATTCGTTTCAGATAAAAAATAAAACAGGCTAAAATTGCTCCAGGACTGACACGCGTTGCTAATTGGTAGTTATTGGAAATCGGAATATATTTTTTTTGTCTGTCTCACCCCTGCGAAAAACCGGAAAATAAAACACATGTTCCTCTTACTGGAGGGTGTGATAGATTCTGTCAATTGTTCTGTTCCTACCTGGTAACGCTGCCTTTCTCGCTAATGCATTACGTCTGTACGTTGTTTTAAGTGTTGGTGCTGAAAGCAGTTCGACGAAAAGGTGTTACAGTTGTTTTTTTTTTTTAATAGTGAGCATACCGTGTACCGAGAACCACACGGTGCAATATGGCAAGTAGAAACGCATAAACCGCTTGTATGTAAAAACAGAACCCGAAAATCTTTCCTTTGAAAAACTGAAATGAAATAAGAATTTTTGTGAGCATGTATCAACCAATGTGTGCCGGGTAGCTCAGTTGGTATAGCGACTGACTAAGGGCTGGACGATCCGGGATCGAATCCCAGTGGGGACGAGATTTTCCGCCTGTCCAGACTGGTACCTGGAGCCCACCCAGCCTCCTGTAAAATGAGTGCCGGGTCTTTCCCGGGGTAAAGAGCGTCCGGGGCGTGCTGCTGACCACTCACTTCCTTCTAGTGCCACAGTCATGGAAGAGTAGAGCTATACCTCTACCCACCCTCTGGGCCACACCGGGCCTGTAACGGGATCACTTTACCTTTTTATATATCAACCATTAATACGTCTCTACTTTATTCGTATATGATGCATTTTGTTTTATTATATTTTTGAGATAAAACGTTGTGTAAATAGACAAGTGAAGAGAGCCGTTTCTCATATTCCCATTAAAATGGTAAATGAACCTGCACCTATTTATTTGTGCCTCTGCGATAATGAGAAAAGTTGAAGTATAATCTCTTCTGGAACGTTATGCGGCTTTGGGTGTTTAGTAGGCTGTCCCGAAACATCGGTAATCAACTACCAATATGTGCCTTGTATCAACCCAGAAGATCGAAGTTCTGAAATACACCGCGGCAGAAGCCTGAAATCTTGCATGAGAAAAGGTTGATCGTGGTATGAAAATGACAAAGAAAATAAACTACTATTGAAATCCATAATTATTTCAATAAGAGCAACCTGTCGGCTGAGTAATGTAACGTAGTTTAATATTTTGTACAATACTAAAAAATGTTTAGCCCAAAATTATTGTATTATTATAATGTGTGAAAAGTAGAGTTGTAAAAAAAAGATATTATACAGTTCCTGTATTATAAGATAAATTATAACCATAAACCTACCCACTATAGCTTTTTTAAAATTTTGTCTTAATTATAAGAGAAAAGAAAATTAGTTATGCAGCCTATTTTTAAAGAAAACGAGAGGGTTCGCAAAAAATCATAAATAGAAACTTCCTATTATTCCATCTTCAAAGGTCAAGAAATAAAAGAAGGGTTTCTTGACCCTTGAATATGGGACCGATAGGTTGTTCCGAAACGTCAGTAATAAATTACCACTATATGCTGCGTAATATCCCAGAACAGTGCAGATATCGTCATAAAGTTCCTCCGTCGTCAGGGTTAAATTTTCCTTACATGACCCTGAGGATGAAGCACAAAGTTGGTAGATGTACTGTACTGTACTGTACCATTCGACACATCCTAACGTCTGAGTAAACTTCAAATGTTGAAACAGAATTTGTTACGGGAAGAAAGTGGTACCTTTCTTTGCGCTTACAAAATTTTGAAGCCATGCAACTCTTCAAAATATTTCTCACTTTTAAGGACACCAAGTTGCTCTCCGATTTTACTAAGGCACACCACTGAATCTTATCCAAAGACAACTGCCTCCAGCCCACATTCTTGTGCCTTGTTTTTTAAAGATTCATATTAGATATTATCCTAGAACCAACTTGACCCAGATCTTCAGATTTTAAAATAGAATTCTGTACCCATTTACTAAAACTTAGTGTATTCTAGTCCTACCCATATCACCCTTCTTAAATAGATCGAACTAATAGCACAAGATAAAGACTGAATTTCACATATGGAACATTATTTATTTTATTCTCACTCACATACATTATGTTTTGTCCCGGTAATGAATTAGATTTGTATTATGGGGTGCTTGTTTCAAGCCTGGGTCAAGACACGCGGTATTCTGACCGACGTTTCGCCGGATTCCTTTAGTTCCTGCTGCTAGGATATAAAAGTTTGTTACCAAATTTTCAGAAATTAAATAAGGTAAATTCTTCTCCTCCCCTCTAAATAAATTTGATGCCACTCCAAAATTTCTGAAATGTATCCCTCACAGTGCCAAATATTCTTGTCAATTCATATACATCCCACAGGCAACTGATATGAATACGGTATGTGTGTTGGTTGACAGAAGGTAGCTGGCAGAATCGGGAGAGCTTTCTGCATTCCGGGTGTGATGTTGTCTCGGTTATGCTGGCAATTCCGATTGAAAGCCACACGGTTTGACGAAAATCGCATAGTTGCGGTTCGGTTAACAGTCCCATATATCATCATCATCATCATCATCATCATCACTGGACTAACATGGTAGGTTTATCCAATAATGTGTGTGTGCAGGAGGATGGGTCGGAGACAAGGAAGCAAGCATGCGTGTATATATCTGGGTAGATTATTGGTTCGTATGCGAGAAATATAGCTAACATACGTGGTGTATAGACCAAAGGACACCCCCACCCCACCCTTTCAGCGAAACCCCTATTATAATCACTTCTCCCTTGCATGTATTGAATGCTTTAGCAACTACCTCCCTCTCTGACACAAATACACCCATTTCATGTGCACCCTCTCGCTCTCAAAAGCTATGCAAACCTCTATGTGATGGAATTTCTGTTCCATAATCAGTCAATGTTGCTGTGGTATGCAATGGTCGGGTTGCTGTTATAACACGTGCTTGCAGTGGTTGGATGCTTCCAAAACAGACACAACCCTCTCTCCCAACCCATACTTGCATGCATGATTTCAAACAGCTAGCGGTATATTGTGTAGTCATCCTGAAATTAAGAGAGGGGATAGTTGTTTTAGACAAACTTAATTTTGATTAGATTTTGATTGGAATCCCAAGTTTATTTAATGGAAGTGGGTCATTTATTGGATCGCAATAATTTATTCACCTTCCTTCCCATTAAGCGGATAGCTATGCTTGGTTTGAGCTCAGATTTTCTCTTCAGTTCTGTGACCAAATTAGCTTCCTACTAAAAAGACGCCGGCTCTATCTTTCGATAGGGTCAAACATTTGGACCCTAAAACTAGCCGGTCAACTCCTTTTGGTGCCAAATTTTATTACAAGCTGATGGTACTCCTTCACAAGCAGCCTAAATATAATGAAGGATTGAAATAACGCCCCTTACTTATTTCATTCCATTTCTCTGAAACACAAGACACACACCCAACCCTACACTTACGTACACACACAATTTAATGGGAAATGTTGTGGTTAAATTTGTCCAAAGCAGCTCACTACTTCTGTATGTGTAGCAAAAGTCTTTAGCTAAATGTTAACGGTAAATATAACCTCGTAACAATCCTCTGGGGACACAAAGTGGGAGTAGAGGTATGGCACTAGATGGGGTGGGTGATGAAGGCCACACTCCGGCCGCTTTAACCCAGAGAAAGAGACCCGGCATCTACTGTACAGAAGACTGGAAAGTTCTCATGGCCGGTCTGGACGAATATGGAGAAAAACGTTTGCTACTACCGGGGTTCGAACTCTGAAATGTTAATTCCTTAGCTTGTCGCTATACTGACTACCCTCTCTCGAAACTTCACTAGGACGTTTCGAAATACGTTGTAAGCACAAACAGACTTTTGTTGCCACGCAAATATGTACCTGTGTAAGCCAAGAAAGTGGATGGGAGAACGGAGGTACAGCTGCAATGCAATATCATTGCCTCAGCAACTTTTAACCCTTATCTTGCTAACGTAGAAAATACGGTGAACTCCTAATAATGCTAGCAAATGGCAGATAGAACTTAATTCGGCGTTTAAAGGGTTAAACTTGGGGTTCTGTGGGCTCCAGAGACTGTCTGAACCCTGCAGAAAAAAAAAAGTATCTTGCCACTGCCGGGAATCTGACCGAGGTTCCTCTGTTTTCCAGCCTGTTGCCTAGTTGCTGTACCGACTGAGCTTTCTCGACTCCGATTCTGTTGGTAGAAGTGATTCGGTGATGAAGAAATCCATCATCGATATCTCGTTTTAAAATTGTTTAATTTGCAAACATAATTAGAATTTAAATAATGCACACTGTTGAACATGTATCCTTTAGATTCTACTAATACTTAAGGTCACATTAAGCTCAGATGTAACGTAGGACACTAAGAGAAACTGCGTGTAGCTTACGGCGTTCATTGGACTTGCGCTTGAGACAGCTCGTTTCCTACAAGTATGATGATGATGTTGATGATACTGATGACGACGAGGAAGACGACGATGAAAACTTCTGTCTCCATAGCCACACGCCGACCGTCTGTGTAACATCTCCCTTTGTCGGTTGGTTATCATGAGTTCCGTCTCACTAGTAAGAAAGTCCAAAGCATGATACTAAACATCTGCATGACCACAATGCAACAGTGTTGCAAACCCTCGAGAGTTCGACGCTGCCACTCGCGACGGTCCCTGCCTAGAGTTATGTTTTCGGGCGTGTTAAAAAACAAAACAGTCAACCGTAACTGTATTTTAGGGATATATCCTTTATTGTGCAAACCTTTCTACATGTTTCAGCATTTTACATAAAGCCATCATCAGGCACAAGAGTAAAAAATGTAACAGAGAGAGAGAGAGAGACAAACGCTTTATATAAAACAACATTTTAAATCCGGAGTTTTAGCGTCGTTTATGTTGTTCTTAAAGCAATAAATATTAGGAACATCTAAAATTTCATGAATCTTATGTTTATTGGACCGTGCATCATTGTAATATTTGAAGAATAAAAGACCAAATTGATGTCACTTGCTATTTTATTTCACTTCTTATGTATTCAACATGTTTCGAACATTAATATATCCATCATCAGGAGCTTGCGACTGAGTCGTTGAATTTCCACATCGGTCGTTTTGTTCTCGGTTCGTTGTGTGTTGGAGATTTGGTGCGGCTGGGTTGGAGTGGTGTCCGTGTTGCAGGTTGAAGCCTGCAACACGGACACTACTCAAACCGACCGATGTGGTAATTCAACAGCACAGTCGCAAGCTCCTGATGATGGATATATTAATGTCCGAAACATGTTGAGTACATAAGAGGTGAAATAATATAGCAAATGACATCAAGTTGGTCTTTTATTCTTCGACTATCTAAAAATTCATTTTAGCATATACCGAATTGCGGCACGAGAAAGCATAAATTCGCCATCAAGAACAGGTAGCAATTGAACTTGTGAACTGAGCTGCATTCACTTTGTGTAGAAGATTTCAACAAGTGACAGCAACACCCACAAAAAATTGAATGTATGTGTTGTGAAGAATTATTTTAATGGAGGTTTTCCGTGCCAATGAACTGCTAAAACTTTAATCTAAATTATGTCATGTAATGAATGTTACATCTAGGCACAATAGCCACAACCGGTATCTAATTATTTGGGAATGATTTACTAATGTAAAGGCCCACAAAAGACTGCATTCTGCTCTAAAATGTGAATATTCCACAGCGACAGGCTAATAATACATGAAGCTTTACCTGTAAACTCCCATATATCTGCATGGCGAGAGGCTTGGGTACAGGAGAGATCGTAAATTTTACCATTACTACATATGAAGATTATGATAAGACATCAATTTCCTTATTAATGTACCAAAATTCAAGTGTAGCCGATTCTGAACTCACAAAGCCAATTAAATATGGATGAAATGAGATAAAATTTTCTTTTTATATTCAGGAAGAATTATTTCAAATATTTTCCTATGAAAGAAACACATTTACAAAATGTACTTTATAAATAATTTCAAATAGTCACGTAACCTCTTGAGCTAAATGACCTGATTATATCTTGAACTCGAATTTTTTAATGTTTACACGTTTCTTACAAAGTTCTTTTTTCTTCCACTGACTGTACTCTGTGGCCTGTTACGATTCCGAGAGAATTCAAAAAGCATCTATGTGGTAAAACTGATTGGACAGGGACCTGGATCGTCACAAGGTTTCTACCTGTACCGGGCAAAACAAAGAAAAGAAGAAAATAATGGATGTGCATCCACAGAAGGAGGACTCAAAACTCGCCACTGAACTGCTAGTGCTTATAAAGCCCTCAGTACCTTACAGTACATGGAAAAGCTTCCACTTAAATGTTGTTTCAGTCGTCTGGGAGTTCCTTAGGAATTTCATACGGACGTGCGTCGCCAAAGGCAGTGCAGGTAATCGCTGGACAACTGGTTTCTAAGTTGAGGTCCGGATCAAGGAACTGGTGTAGAAGAATCAAGCAAGCTAGGATCGTTTGTTTGTTTGCTGTTTATTTAACGTCGTTGTTAGTAAGAGTTTAGTGGTTATCACAGCGGTATATACGAAGTTTCAAATCCTCTGTTGTATTGCGCCGTGTTTCAGAGAAGCCTGTTGATTCCAACTGCCAGGTGTTAGAGAAGAATGAGATGGGCTAGGCATGTGACGCGTATGGGTGAGGAGAGCGGGGTGTATAGGGTCTTGGTGGGGAAACCGGAGGGAAGGAGACCACTGGGGAGACCTAGGCGTAGATGGGTGGACAATATTAGGATGGATCTCCAGGAGGTGGGATGTGGATATATGGACTGGATTGGGCTGGCCCAGGATAAAGACAGGTGACGGACGCTTGTGAGTGCGGTAATGAACCTTCGGTTTCCGTGAAATGCGGGGAATTTCTTGACTAGCTGCAAACCAGTTAGCTTCTCAAGAAGGACTCTGCACCATGGAGTAAGTAAGTAAGCAAGGTGTCAGAGTCTTGAATCTAACAACTTACTGTTGGTTAAGTAATGCACACCACTATAGGTCTTCAAATTATTCATCTCAAACCCAAAAATATCTTCAATATTTGACTGCAGCTACATACCCAATCACAGACTTCCAGAGTTCACTGACGTCTTACAGGGTGGTAGTAGAAGTCACGAAATTTCTCTTTATGAAGGTACAGTACATTTCCCCCCATGCACGACATGAATGCTTATGGGTGGAATAGAATTAAGGCGCCACTCGTATTTAAACTTTAGGCACCACGCATCCTATATATAGGACAGGCGTACCGTTACTCCCCAGAATATGCTTTTTATATATTTAGTCTACAAATATATTTAATTATTTTTTAGACTTTCTCTCACCATGTCGTTTATTCCTCAACAAAATATCGCGTATTTCCTAACGTTTCCCTTCTTGGTTCATAAAATATTCACATTTTACATAAATGGTTTGTTAAATTTTAATTGTCCAGCTCCAGGGCCGAAGTGTTAACCTAGGCACCAGATGGTGGTGAGTGGTCAATTTCAGGTCCCAGTCGTCTTATCATCGAAAACAAACCCAGTAGCAATTAAATAGGAAGTTGGGTGTGTGTCAGAGCCGGTCTGCATGTTCTGGAGGACAGAAGATTATTTTCCCGGGTTCGAAACAAGGATCGCCCAAACCGTATCCTAGTTGCCGTACTGCCGGCGCTGCTCTGGCTCATCACATTCTTCTTTATGCAATACATTATTTAATTTTTCTTAATTCAAAATATATTTCTGAATACTTTGTTTTATACAATTTTCATTATTTTCCAATAAATCAAGAGACATCTTTACAAAATTTTCAACGTTTAAATAATATTAAACAAACATTCCAACATAAAATGACAATAACAGAGGTTATTTCATACAGAAAAGTGAGGAAATATTGGCTGTGATCCGATGATATATTCACCAAAAGGCCAGAAAACAATAACAACCCTAAAATACCTCAACTCTATACAGAATCAGAGCCTATTTTCTTTAGTGGTATTGAACTGAAACGATCCTTAATCTTTTTCACCCCGCTGTTTTGTAAGATATTCAGTCTAGTTTCACCGAATGCCCTTTTCTTCAGGTTCTCACACACTGCGTCAGTAACTTTCCGTTACTTCGCAATTTCTAGCGACATAGATTGTAAACAACCCATCTACGTGTACGTAATTGCAACCAAAAACGTGATTTAAACTTCAAAGAAGACGAAAGAGAGCCAGCGAAAACAGAGAAGATTTCTGATTTTACTCCTGGAGCACAAAGGAATGTGATGGATTATCTGCAAATCCCTGTAGATCCTATAAGTTAGATTTCGATAGGAGTTTCTGCAGCCGGTCGCACACACATGACAATTCTATACGAAGATACGTGTCTTCGTCTTCGGATTGGAGAAAAGCATATACATTTCATTATAAAGTTTCTTATCGTCTGCCTTGTTGTTGTTAACGTAATAACTTAACCCAAATGATCCGTGGCGCCATTTAATTCGGGCTAACCTGACCCCACTACAGAAACAAGTGTATATGATTTTCTACACTTATTTTTCATATCAAGTGCCATATTTTACAAACACCTTCTCATTGTTACATTCCATGAGATGCTCTTGAAAAATGAAAAAAGTACATTTTTTAAGCTCGTGGTTCCGTGCATCGTAATTCAATGTGAATAACTATCCAATAGATGCAACAGTACGCAGATATTTATTTACTGAAAAGCTACTCTACGTGTTTCGGGTGTCACAGCACCCATCATCATGAGTATTAAAAACAGTACCCGCAGCCTCCGGTACAGGTCATACTACTTGTACCGGAAGCTGCGGGTACAGTTTTTAATACTCCTGATGATGGGTACTGTGACACCCGAAACACGTAGTGTAGCTTTGCAGTAAATAAATATCTGCATACTTTTGCATGTGTTGGATTTTTATTCACACTGAAAAAAGTACCTTTTAATTTCGTTCATAACGTTTAAGTATAAACTTTCTTAATATCATCCTACGCTAGTGACATCGGCTGAAAAAAAAAGTGCCAGTTCTATTTCAGGTGTAAGTCCTTTCCTCCTAAGGTTCCTTTTTAAATGCAAAAATTCAGTGTGCGACCTGCAATTTATGAGTTAAGAGGAAGCAACATCATACGATGAAGCTTGAAGTGACAAGGAATACAGAAAGAATGGGTAGAAATGAAGGAATAAGGGGAAAAAATGGGGATTTACGAGAAGCACAGCAAAGTAAGCCAAAAAGAAACTTGAAATTCTTTTCTGCGCCTTGATATCGAACCTTAAGTACAACATCTTCTGTCTTGGATATCGCTTGTTTTCTTCCCATAACAAAATCTACCATCTTTAAAGGTTAGTCTTGTAACAGAACGAAGGGATGGGGCTTCCCAAAGTTTTAACAGCTCTCAGTTCACGTTTTCCCTTGGATGAAGAAAGGAAAGACGTTGCATTATATAAATATCAAACTTTTTACCACCGAAGACGTGAACAACAGAGAAAACTCCTTTCGTAGGCTTTTCTTTTACAATTTTGTAACGACAGAAAGTGTCAATCAAAAGGGCAGCACACTTCAAGGCAGAAGAAGAAAAAAATGTTTTAAGTAAGAGTAGAAGTTGGTTTAAATCCAGCTGATCTGTAAGTGGGGGAGGCATTCTTTCTGTTCTAGTCCCTTTCACGTACTTTACAAGCCGTCAGGCTGAGTCCCATGTTCAGGCAAAGAAAGAAAAAAATAAAGCCCTCCCTTTGTAACGTAACATCATGCTGAGCCCTGAGCCCTCCCAACTAGCAACGTGACGTCATTTCGATGTAGCAGCTGTTGGTTATTAAGATGGTGTACAGGAGCGCCATTTTGACAACGACTGATGCAGCCATCTATGCATTCATCCCGAACATCCCACATTGTGATGCCTTACTTTGTGCCGTAACAACAAGGATAAGTATGAAATTTAACTAAATTACAGAAAATTGCCATCTCTCTCGAGAGACATATGGATATATTTAAGTTGAGTTTTGAAGGGGCATGGTTCGCGAAAACCAATCTTTTTTATTATAGATTGACTTGAAGATTTGAATGTGAGTTAAATTGCATTTCAGATGCAATCATTAAGTTGTCTTGTTTTGACGAGTTATGGGGTTAATGAAACAAACTTCCGAACAAACACCATGACTAAATTTTATGGCTTTGATTAGAGCCCCAAGCAACCGACAAAGGATACTTTCAACCACGTGACTACAACTGCCATTTCCAATTCACTTTAAGTCTCTATACATAATTTTTAGCGTTTATCAGAGTTTCCTATATCGAGCTGTAAGACGCAGCATTCCAAATTAAGACACTTTCAGATATATCAGATATGCTACTCTCTCAGATAATAGACGAATTTACCAATGCAATTAACATTTTTAATTACCCTGTATAATTAATATGACTTTGAGTGTAATATTTTCATATATAAGTCAGTTTCTTCTGTACAGAATTGGTATTTGAAGTTTAAGTTTCTTATGGCAGTGACTATGAAGGATTCTGTCCTCTGCAATTTGATGCCTGTTGTATTGTGAGGAATCTGTCACATTTTGAAGAAACCCCCTTTCCCCATCTTATGTATATAAGATATCCTGAAAATGGAGACAGTACGTTCCTCCGAAACGTATGCTTATTTCAATCACAAAAGACATTATGCTTCAGGATAATTCTGAATTAGGACATTAGTAAGGCAACATAGCCATTCCAAGTCTTATGTTGTACCTTTGCACAGCCAATAAAAAGTAAAGTACACGTCATTACAGAAGCCGCGTTAAGATTTAATGCACGGTTTCACTGAGAATGATAAAGCAGGAGTGCACAAACCCAGGGCGCCAGGCCACCCTTACGACTAAATTTTGTACGTTGGCGCCTAAATTTTGTTGATCGTCATCATAGAATTTGCTTCATGTCATCATTCTTGGGTCTAGAATTTCGAAGTGGCCTTAGATTTTGGGGGGAATTTTGCCCCCACCCCCGCCCCCGTTGTAAAGAAAAGTTATTTCTAAATTACGTGAATTTAAATGATTAGTACAATATGTGCTGCTAAATTTATGTAAAAAGGTGAATATTTCTATTTGTCAGGAATTTACACATTGAACAGAAGTTTTCAAAATAGACTACGTGAAAATGTTATAGACTGATTACATATTGATATAAGAGACAGAGACAGTCAGAGACAGAGACAGACAGAGGGGGGAATGGAAAATATTATATTGAACAGATTTTATGAATGCATTCTTTACAAAGCTCTTTTTCTTTCAGAAAATTCACCGTGCCCATCCAGCGCCAGGCCGAAAAGCATAATAAATTTTCTTCCGAAAAAACACATGGATGAAAGAGTAATTTTGATGTGGAAATTCGGGAATAGACTATCATCAGGTAACGTACTCATAGACTGAGTATTGTATTGACGTATTAAAGAAAATTACTTGAGTCATTTAACTGTTATCGATTAGGAACCCAAAACAACGTGGAACCCTTCTGAAGACGCTTGCATTTATTTGGGTTTTATAAGATTTTAACTTTCCTTTCTCCAATCCGGAATTTTATTACCATGTTCGCAGGAGTTCACTGAGGACCCTCTGCTGAAATATTAATTAAACCTAACGCTTGGAAACGCATGAAACTGAATTTCCTGTCTTGAAAAAATCGCTCTCCAAAATGGCACTTCATAAAGAATGTATTATAGTAATATTAAATATGCATGTAATAAACTTTTCATTTATTTGCAAAAAAAAATATTACTCATGGGTTGTATTTTATGCAGAAAAATAATTTCAGGTTTAAGAAGGAACCAAATTACATTAAGGTTCACGTTATATGCTCAAATTTTTAAATTATTATTTTCATTTTTATTCCGTGCAATAGTCTAATGATTGGATATTGGCCAACTAATTGCACTGTTATATGTTTTTAAAATATTTATTTACAATTAACACTTTAAAACATATCACTTTGTTTA
>Ga0123355_10012113_pt1 | contig 13344 bp, 12 predicted proteins | sample TergutEmb28metaG_3_FD_89872 | JGI IMG/M metagenome (GOLD analysis project Ga0123355, IMG submission 89872) | Embiratermes neotenicus P1 segment gut microbial communities from Petit-Saut dam, French Guiana - Emb289 P1 | ecosystem: Host-associated > Arthropoda: Insects > Digestive system > Gut ...
TGTCGCCTAAAATTAAGCACACCGAATTTTTCCCAATAAAATCCCCGCCTAAAATAAATGCTTCAGCGAGACCGCGCGGAGTCGCCTGAATTTTATAATATAAATTTATTCCTAGTTTTTTGCCGTCGCCTAAAAGTTCTCTATAATCATCAATATCATCGGGTGTCGATATGATAAGAATATCTCGAATACCGGCCAACATTAATGTCGATAACGGATAATAAATCATCGGCTTATCATACACAGGTAATAATTGCTTTGAAATTGATTTCGTAATAGGATATAATCGAGTGCCCTTTCCACCCGCCAAAATAATACCTTTCATTTTACTATCTCACTTTTTTAAAATTATTTTTGCAACATTATCAGCCTGCTCACAACTAAGCGCCGAATATAACGGCAAGGTCAGTATTTTAGACGCGATTGATTTTGCAACCGGAGTTAAGTCTGAATCAAATTTTTTATATACTTTCATTTGATTAATTAGAGGATAAAAATATTTTCGCGGATAAATGTTAGCAGCATTCAGTTTCTCTACGACAACGTCACGGCTCAAACCAAAAATCCCCCCATCAAAAACCACAGGATAATAGGCGTAATTATATTGAATATTAGGCTTTCTTTTATTCAATTTAATACCGCTTACTCCGCTCAATATTTTATCATATTTCTCAACAATAGCTTTTCTACATTCTATCCATTTATCGATATACCTAAGGCTACATAAACCCATAGCCGATTGAAACTCATTCATTTTTGCGTTTGTACCGATATATTCAGCATCATTATCAGCTAATCCAAAATTATTTAGTTTGTCGCAATCTTTAATCGTCTTATGGTCAGATACAACACAACCGCCTTCAATTGAATTAAAAACTTTAGTAGCGTGAAAACTTAACATGCTTGCATCGCCTAACGAAGCTACCGAAACTCCGTTCACTTTCACTCCAAACGCGTGTGCTGCGTCATAAATTACTTTCAAATGATATTCTTTTGCTATTCTATCTATTTTTTCGTAATCGCAAATATTGCCGTAGACATGGACGGGTAAAATCGCGGTAGTTTTTTTTGTAATAAGCCTACGAATTTTTTCTTCATCAATCGTATAATCATCTTCTTTGATATCGCAAAAAATAGGCTTGGATCCCGTTCTTACAATCGCGTTGACCGTGGATACAAACGTAAAAGGTGTAGTAATAACCTCACCTTTAATTTTAAAAGCTTCCAACACAGTTTCTAAGGCAACATGCCCGTTAACAAACAAAGAAATGTTTTTTACTCCAAAATAATCTTTAAGCTTTTCAGAAAACATTTCATGCTTCGGTCCTTTATTAGTAAGCCATTCGTTATGCCAAATGTCTTTTACCTCCGATAAAAATTCTTCAATCGGAGGCAAGGATGGTTTAGTTACTAATATTTTTTCTTCTTTCATTTTTAAAAAATCTTTTTCTCTATATTTTTTTTATATTTTTTTGCAGGGACTCCAAAAACAATCCATTCCTCTTCCACATTTTCAAGTACCATACTTCCCATACCAATGACAGCCCAATTTCCAATGTTTAGTTTTTCCCTGCATTGACTTGCTAAACCCATATAAACATTTTCTCCTATGTTACAATTTCCCGACACTTGACAAAAGCTGGAAATCACACTATTGGCCCCAATAATCGAATCATGAGCCACAATGCAGTTCGGCTGTAAAAATACATTGTCTCCTAAAAGCGCTTTTGACCCCACAAAACAATACGGACTTATAATCACACCGTCTCCAATCGTTGCTAAAGGAGAAACTATTGCATTGCTGTCGATTATCGTTTCTAATCTAAAACCGGTGCTTTTGAGCTTTTTTACTAAATTCATACGTCCAGACGGTTCGCCTGATGCAATCACAAAACGAATATTTTTATCTGGTTTAATATCAAAAAAACGCTTGACTTTCACTCCGGCAATTTCAGAATACTGCGTAGTGTCATCAACAAAAAAAATATCCTCGTATTTGTATCCACAATTTCGCACAATTAAATCATACGCATCTCTACCAACGCCTCCCGCACAATATATTCCTAATTTCATTTTCCTATTATATCACATTGATTGTACTGTTTGCAAGCTTTTTTCTTCATTGTAATGTTTTATTTTTATCAGCACTATTTTCATTGTCTTCTTCACTGCTTTCGGACTCGTTTTGATTGTCAGTTTCAACATCTTTATCCAACTGCTTCGATTTCAATAAAGACTTTCTTTCTTGAAAAGCAAATTTTATAGTGCTTTCACGGATAATAACTAGAACAAGAACATACAAAATACCTGCTATCCCAATAGTCAAAAATATACTGAACCAATTAACTGGAAGTAAGCTGCTAATTAAAAACAACATCCCGCCCATTAAAATACCGGCGCCTATAATTTTAATTTGATTTATATTAAAAACATTAATCCTATCTTTTTTATACGCATATATAAGACTAACAAAACTTCCTGTAATTTCGGCAGAAATCCATGCGATTGCCACTCCAATTATTCCAATAACGTTAATCAAAATTAAGTTTAATATAAGACTTACTGCCGCTATAATGATTTGAATTATAAGTCCTATTTTCTCAAGTTGCATTGGAATTAATCGTTGCTGATAAATCCATGTTCCTACAGTCACTATTACAACTGTAAATGCGATGATTCGCAATAAAATATCCGCACCTTCAAATTCTCCTGCGCCAAACAAATAATTAATTTGAGGTGCGAGAATAAATAACCCTATGGCGATTGGAAAAGCAATAAGCAAAATTACATTCAAAGAAGTTTTTAGCAATTCCTTATACCGCTTCGGCTGAGTAATAAAATAATTATTAAGGCGCGGCAAAAACACATTCCCAATCGCAAGAATTATACCCAAGCCAATCGAATTAATCATTCTCGCACGTACAAATAATCCTACTGCATTGTCACCCAAAAAGAATCCAAGTAAAATTTGGTCGAATATGACATAAATACTGACCACTAAGGAACTGAAAAAAAATATCGACAGAGACCTCAAATGCTGTTTTAAATTAAGTCTCTTAAAATTGTACGAAATATGCTTGCGCACATAAAACATATTAAGAATATTAGAAAAACTCAAGGCAAAGATTGAAATTGCCGCAAAAAGAATATAGTCCGCTTCTTGTGTTATAACTATGAAAATCGCGATAACCGAAATTGTTTTAAAAATTAAGCTTCTGATTGTAACGAAGCCAAAATCCTCCACCCCTTGAAAAAACCAATCCAATGAAAAAATATTAAATATGAGAATACTTCCTTGCACTAGAAAAAGCCAAAATTCACTTGAAAATCTAGGTGTAATTAAAATCACAGGCAAATAAACGATTATCGTCAAAACCGACACCACAATCCTTATCACCAATAATTCATTAAAAAGTTTTGATAATTTTTCTTTATCGTCTCTAACTTTTGCGACTTCTTTTACACCGTAAGCTAATATTCCAAATGCCGCGAAAACACCGAACCAAGTAGCAACGGACAAACTGAAATTAACTCTTCCCAATTTTTCAACACCTAAAACTAAGCTAAGATGTGGCGCGGTAATAAGCGGGAATATTAATGTCGCAAATTGCAGTAATACCGCAAACAACATGTTTAACGCAAAATTCTTCTTTTTTACCGATTTAATAACCATATTTATTTTGAATTAAGTTTCCTAAAAAATTTTCTGAATGCAATTTTTATTAAAATAAATGGAATTCTCATTCTAAAGTCAAATACATATTTTTTGGGAGCTAATTCCAAAGTTTCTTTGTATTCGCTTTTATTTTTCATTTTTATTCTTAAAACCAACGCTCCTATAAGATACGTGCGGCATAGCTTAGATAGGTTAATTCGGGGATAGTTTTTATTGAAATTGTTAATTATTTTTATACAATCCCGTTGCACTTTAACCGCACTTGTCATTGAATTATAGTTTGTTTCGCCCTCAAGATTCCGCACCCTATAAGCGGCCATAGGCTTGCTAAAATTAAACACATCACCTTTCATTAATGTAATTAGATTAACCGTAAAATCCGCCACAATCCGATGAAAACAAATAATTTCTTTTTCTTGCTCGGATAGTTTATATTTCTTTGAATTATATAAGATAGAAGTAAATGAAAATAAATTATTATTTAAATACCTTTTTAAATTTATTTTACGATCCTTACTATAATTCGGCATTATTCCTATCAATTTGCCAGCCAAGTCTCTTCCTTCAAGCGTATGCGCAATGCCTATATAATTAGGATTTTGTTCTAAAAATTCAATTTGCTTTTTTATTTTTTCATCATCAATCCAATAATCATCACCCTCGAGAGTACACATATAATCTCCATCGCAATGATTATATGCATTTATCCAATTCCTAGTAGCTCCAATATTTTCCGAACGTTCCAAAATTACAATCTGTTTATATCTCGTCGAATATTCCTCTATAATTTGACGGGTATTATCCGTAGAGCAATCATCCGCGGCTAAAACCTTTATTTCAAAATCACCTTTTTGCAAAAGGATGCTTTCAATAGCCTGCGCAATATATTTCTCGTGATTATATGATAATAATATGATACTAACTTTTTTCATTTCACCTCATACAAACTTTCATATAACTTCAAATATTGATTCATCATATTTTCCTTGCTATACTTGCTTACGTCAATTTCCCGCTTCTCTTTATTTAATTCCCGTTCAATCAATTCAAACAGCATCTGCACATTTCCTTTTTCGCATATATTTTCAGGAGGAACTGTTTCTTGTGCGCCTCCTGTTTTATATGATATCGCTTGTGTTCCGCATGCTTGAGCTTCCAAATTAGTCATAGAAAAAGTGTCTTCATACGTAGGATTTACAAATACGTCCGCAGCGCTGTAAATATTGGCTAATTCGCCTACGCTGTTAGTCAGTTCAATACCAAAAATATTTTTTGGCAACCGCTCAATATGTTTTTTATCCAATCCTACCAAAACAATTTTATATTCATTTGATATAAGTTCCGCGAGTTTTGCAAAATCTTCCAACCCCTTTTTTACCGACCAATGACTTGCCGCACCTAGAATTATTTTTTTGTTTTCCAATCCGTATTTTTGACGAAACTCGCTTTTTCTAGGATAAAAAGCGTTTAGGTCGATTCCGTTATTGATAACTTGCACGGGAAAATCTTTCAAAAAAGATTCTTCAACTTGTCTTTTGAGCCATTCACTTGGCGTAACTAAATTCAATTTTTTAATGGAAGTAAAATATTTTTTCTTGTCTAAATAATTTTTTTTAGAACGGTCAAGAAAATTACTTCCAGGATATTCTTTTTTTAGCGGACATTTGTAACAACCTGTTTTCCATTTCTCACATTGTTCAAAGTCATAATGCGTACAATGACCTGTCAAACTCCAACAATCATGTAGCGTCCACACGACATTTTTACCGCATTGTGCCAAATATCGAAATAATATTGGATAGTGCAAATAATATCCGTGGATATTATGGAGATGAATAATATCCGGATCATAATTTCGAATTTGTTTTATCAGTTTTTTTGTTGAAAACGAACCCAATAAACCTTGTCCATCCGTTAGCTTCGTATAAAGCTGATGCAACTTCATTCTCACTCTGCCGGAAATTTTATAGACATTATCCCACCCCATCGCTTTTACGTCCCTATGCCCGCAATACGCTATCATACATTCATGCCCGTGCTTAGACAACTCGTTCGCCAAATCAGTTGCGATTCTACCCGTACTGCCTGTTCCACAAAAAAAATTGATTTGAAAAATTTTCATATCTTGCCGCCTCCAAAAATGGCGCGAAACCACCTCGGTGTTATTTTTCTTATAATTGACATCATTCTGATTCTGAAAAAATAAATTTTCATAGAAAAGCTTTTAGAATTAATTAATCCGGCTTCTTCTCTTATTGCCGCAAACTCTTTTTCTGTCTTAATAATATTTTGCGAGCTTACTCCGTCAAGATAATAATCAACGATATAAATATCGACATATTGAAATTTTCGCTCGTTAAGATACATTGTTAAACAAAATTTATAATCAGCCGCAATTTTGTATTTTTCGTCAAATAGATTTTCTTTTAAAAGTTTTGTTTTAACAAATACTGTTTGATGTATAAAAGGCATTGTACGAGTAATCGTGTTCAAATTTTGAGGCTCAAGAGGGTAAATTCGCATTTTACCTTTTGACCTTATACTGATCGCGTTAGCATTGCCATAAATCACGTCTGCTTTTTGGTCAATTCTTTGTGACATATTTGCAAGCACGTTGTTATCTGCAAAACAATCCCCTGCATTAAGCATATTGACAAATTCTCCATCTGATAAGAGCGCGCCTTTATTCATTGCGTCATATATTCCGCTGTCTTTTTCGCTGATTACAATCAACTCAACATGCTTCTCCAAAAATTTTTCTCTATAACTTTCTATAATCTCAAGCGTACCGTCCGTGGATAATCCGTCGATAATTATATATTGATAATCGGTAAATGTTTGATTCAACACGCTTTCTATCGTTCTAGTGATATTATCTTTTTCGTTACGGCAAATGGTCACAACACTATACAATATCATATTGGATTTTTTTCTCCTTTATATAATAATTTTTATTTGAAACTTCTTTCTTAGAATAAATTATTATTGAAAATATTATTGGCAATAAAATCGAAAATTGAAAAATATTTTTTACAAGCGAGACATGAAATCCATCTCTAAAAACACTAGATAATAGAAAGGCAGTTACAAGTGAGTATGATACAGCTTGCCACTTGTGCCCTTTATGTTTTTCAAGATATCTAAGAAGTCTTCCAAAAAAATAAACTGCGATAATGCTACCTATAATTCCAAAATTAACTATCAAACTAACATAAACATTCAAAGCGCCCCCTGGAGAATAATGAACATAGCCATAATCAGAGAAATTTCTCCAAATATTTTGACTATCAAAAATAACTGATGGAATTAAATTCGGAATATAAGAAATCAAAAATATGGGAAAATTTAAAAGCGGCAGATTCTGCGCATTTAAAAAAGCAAGCATTGAAAAAGAGACAAACAGTGATTCTGCAAGAAATATCGAAGCCATGCCGTCAAAATAAACCATTTGATTAAACCTTAGCAATCCCATAGCGACAAATGCTGTAAGCCCTGCCGCAAAAAGAACGCCGGCTTGTTTGACAGTAATCTTTTTTACATATTTTGACCTATAAACTAAAACAGCAACTATTACCGTCATAACATATAGTCTTCCACCAAATGATAATAGTAATATTCCCAAAAAAATTAGATATGTTTTTCTGAAAATGTTCATATTGTCACGCAACTTAAAAAGCTTAAAATTGCGTTCGAGATATTTATCTAAAGAAAATAACGTTAGAAATAGCGCCGACATTGTGCCTGTATGCAGATATAGAGAATAATCACCAAAATAACCTCTAAAAATATTTCCTCTTAGCAAGTAAACATAGTAAAGTGAAAAAATAACAAAAAGCAAATAGACCGCGTTTAACAAACAATGGTTAAACGTGTATTTTTTTGTAAAATTCAATGAAATATATTTGTTTTGTAAGGTGACTTGTTCACTTTTATTTGGTTTTTGGTCATCGTTTGCGATCTTTCTCCTTTTTTTTCTTCTTGCTGACCCGAATATAAACACATTATATAAAAATATAGAGAAAAATAAGTATTGAATAATTACATTTATGTTGATTGTAGCAAAAAACTGAAACCATGCGGCAAGAAGAGGCAAGCCAGAACCTATTTGAAATACCCCTACGACTATAGGTAAAATCATATAAAAATAAAATCCAAACGAAAAACACAAAATATGATTTATCTCAAGGTGCCTTTTCTTGAAACAAAATTTTTTAACCGATATCAATACATTAAATGTTATAAAAATCAATAAAATATATATCATAGTAAATAACGCTTTCGACTAAAGTTTGGCTAAAAAAATCTTCAGCTCATTATAGCATTTGTCCCACGAAAAATCGAGGGCATGCAACCTAGGGGCAGTTTCCAAATTCAAGTCTATGTCACCTTTCGGCGGCATTTTCACCGATGGAATTTGCCTCCTTTGGTCGTCGTCGGAAAAATCCTCTTGCGAGTAGCCATTTTTGCTCATTGTTCTAAGAGTATTATTATGTTTGCGTGAAATAAAATTCTTAACTTCGTCAATATTAGTGTCTTCTTCAAAAAACAATACGCCGCCACCGCTGACTTCCGGAATAGACGAAACTGGTTTTGCAATAACGGGACAACCGCATTTTTGTGCTTCGACAACTGGGATTCCAAAGCCCTCGTAGTCGGACAAGTACAGCAGACATTCAGTTTTATTGTACAAATAGACTAAAATTTCATTAGAAACGGGCGGAATGTAAGTATGCCGCCTTATATCCGTCGCTAAAAGTTTTTTCTCTGTTTCGTCTAACGGAGGACCGCCGACGCTAATCATAAAATATTCCCTGGGCATTTTTTTAAAAAGTTCCACCGCGCTAATCCAATTTTTATACCCGCTTCTTGCTCCCACAAATAAAACAAACGGCGATTTGATGTTTTTTAAAAATTCATTTTTATCCTCCACTTCTTTCAATTCATCTTGATTAAGCGTTTTATAGACATCACTTACGCCGTTGTAAATCACGACTATTTCTTTATCCTTTGCTTCCTTGCTGCAAAATTTTAACAAATCTGATTTTGTATTATGAGAAATGCAAATTAGCTTTTCGGATTTTTTGATTGCCGTGTTTTTTTGACGGTGGTGAATAAATAATTTTAAACCTTTAGAAAAGTATTCGTAAGTAAAATCATGAATCAACGTAATATTGACCGCACTCTTATTTTTAGAATATCTGTAATATGTGGATATAAAAATATGCTTTTTGTTTTCAGAATAATTAACCGCTCTATAACGATTATAAATCTTATTATATTTAATAATTTTAATACCGCTTAAATCAAGTTTCTTGTACAAAATATTTTCTTTAGGCTTACCACTATCTACAAAAATTAATTCGACATCCGAGTCCATCATAAAACGGGAAATAATTTCGTACCAATAAACGGAAACCCCACCGGATTTTTGCAAGTTAAATATAATTGTATCAATATAGATTTTCAATATCCCTTACCAATCCTCCGAATTAATACCTTTCCGCCGTGTTCTACGGCAATACAGTCGGATAAATCACGCACGTCAAACTCTGTACCGCCGATTAGCAAACAGTTCTTGCAATTTTCGTATTTTACGCTACCGATGACGGCGTTGCCGTATTTATCTTTCGGGCATAGTTCGTAAAATGCCTCAAAGCCGCCGATGTCGCTCCAATCGGCTTGCATTTTAGCTACAGCTATATTGCTTGACTTTTCAGAAAGCGCGTAATCGATAGAAATGCCGTTTAGATTGGGGTATTCCGATAATATGGTCTCAACATTTTTTCCTAACAATTCAAAAAGCTCTGGCGAATGTGTTTTCAACTCGGAATTTAAAACATTAAACGAAAAACCGTATATGCCGGCGTTCCAATAGTAATCGCCGCTTGATACATATTTCTCGGCGATCTTTAAATCTGGCTTTTCGCAGAAACGCTCGGCGTCGGAAATTCCGCTGCCTTTACCCGCCGCTTTAATATATCCGTATCCCGTCTCGGCTTTGGTCGGTACAACCCCAAGCGTAGCTATTTTATCTGCCGTGATTATCCGTTGCATATCACCTACCGATGCTTCAAATTTTTTTACAGGTCTTATGATATGGTCGGACGGCGCAATTATAATAAGCTCGTCCTTATCCGCACCAAGCTTGTCCACGCAATAACGGACTCCTAAAACAATCGCGGGAGCTGTATTCTTTTTTGCGGGTTCGGTAACAACGCTAACGTCTTTTAATCCGCTGCCGGTAAGTTCCACTTCCGTAATGCTGCGGTATTTTTGATTAGTGACAATGACAATATCACTTGGACGGCATAAAGTTAAAAATCGTTCTATCGTATTGACCAATAGTGATTTGTTGTCCGCGAGTTTCAAAAACTGCTTGGGTCGCTCCTCTGTAGAGAGCGGATATAATCTTGTCCCGGCTCCGCCGGCGAGTATTAATACTTTCATTGTATTTATCCGTATCTGTTAAGGAAATCCTTATATGACAGAGCAATCCCGTCTTTGAGACTTGTATTGTGTTTCCATCCCATTTTTTGTATTTTACTCACATCCAGCAACTTGCGTGGCGTACCGTCAGGTTTTGAAGTGTCATATGCAATTTTACCTTTATACCCGATTACATTTGCAACAGCCTCCGCTAATTCAGCTATTGTTATGTCCTCGCCGATGCCTACATTAACAGTTTGGTTTCCTGAATAATTATTCATAAGAAATACGCACGCCGAAGCTAAATCGTCCACATACAGAAATTCTCTTCTTACCCTGCCCGTACCCCATACAGTGTATTCAGGCGCGCCGTCGACCTTCGCCTTATGGATTTTTGCAATAAGCGCGGGCAAAACATGAGAATTCTGCAAATCGTAATTGTCCCCGATACCGTACAAATTTGTCGGCATACAGCTTATATAATCCGTACCGTATTGCATATTATAATATTCGCACATCTTTAGTCCGGCGATTTTTGCCAACGCGTACGCCTCGTTAGTTTTTTCTAAAGCGCCGGTTAAAAGATATTCTTCCTTAATAGGCTGCCCGCAGTCTCGCGGATAGATACAACTTGAGCCCAAAAAGAGAAGTTTTTTCACTCCGTGTCTATAGCACGCATCAATAATATTTATTTCAATCTGCAAATTTATACGGATGAAATCTGCCGGATAAGTATTATTAGAGACAATTCCGCCCACCTTAGCCGCCGCCAAAAAGACATATTCAGGCTTAACCTTTTTGAAATAAGCCAGTACCGCCACCGCGTCGGTCATATCCACATCGGTAATATCGGCGCCGGCAACATTGACATGCCCCCCCGCTTTAAGCGCTTTTATTATAGCGCTTCCAACCATACCGCGACTACCCGCAACCAAAATTTTGGAGTTCTTTTTCATCATAGCTTGACCCCTAGTTCCAAGCAATCATTTATAACCATTCTCTTTACAAGGTCGTCAAAACTAACCTTACGTTTCCAACCCAATTCTTTTTCCGCTTTAGCTGGATTTCCATGAAGCAAATCTACTTCGGTAGGCCTGAAGTATTTTGGGTTAATTTCCACATATACTTTGCCCGTTTTTTTGCAGATACCCTTTTCCTCTACACCATTTCCTTTCCATACGATAGTTATTCCCGCAACAGCAAAGGCCTTTTCCACAAATTCCCTGACCGCATGAGTTTCACCCGTGGCAAGAACATAATCCTTAGCTTCCTTTTGCTGAAGCATAAGCCACATTCCATAAACATAATCTTCGGCGTGTCCCCAATCACGCATAGCGTCCAAATTGCCTAGCGTAAGCTTGTCCTGTTTGCCCGCCAAAATTGCCGCTACCGCCATTGAGATCTTTCTTGTGACAAAGGTTTCTCCACGGCGTTCAGATTCATGATTAAAAAGTATACCGTTACAAGCGTACAAATTATATGCTTCTCTGTAATTAACCGTTATCCAATAAGCATACAATTTAGCCGCGCCGTACGGGCTGCGCGGATAAAAAGGGGTTGTTTCGCTTTGGGGCGCCGTTTCCGGCATTCCTCCGAAAAGCTCGGATGTGGACGCTTGATAAAATCTTGTATTTATCTTGCTTTCCTTAATTGCGTCAAGTAGCCTAAGGGTACCGACAGCATCCACCTCTGCGGTATATTCCGGCACATCAAAGCTAACCTGAACATGGCTTTGCGCGCCCAAATTATAAATCTCATCGGGCACAATTCTTTCTACGAGCCTATTAAGATTGCTAGAGTCGGTCAAATCACTGTGATGCAAAAAAAGTTTTTTATTGCCTATTTTTTTATCCTCAAAAAGATGGTCGATTCTTTTAGTATTAAAAGTACTCGCCCGTCTTATAGCCCCGTGTACTTCATATCCTTTATCAAGAAGTAACTCGGTAAGATAACTTCCGTCCTGTCCTGTTATGCCCGTAATAAGCGCTTTTTTCATTTAATATAACTCCTATTATTATGTTAGCTAAGAAAATATTTTGCCGTTTCAATAAGCCAGTTATTGAACCTATAGCTTTTTTGATTATGTTTTTTATAAATCCTATTACGCAGCTTTATGCTTTCTCTCCTGCCTTTCCAACTTTTGCCGTTACTCACGCCGCCTAGTCTAAAATTAGCCAAAACCTCGTTTAGTATTTTGATATCCTTGCCGCTGCTTCTGGCTCTTAACATAAAATCTAAATCATCATATATACTTTCACATGCATATTGAAATTCATTATATACATGCTTTGTCACAAAGGTAGTAGGATGATTCCAAAATCTTGTATCAAATTTCTTAGTATACTTGGATTTTTTCATAAATTCTTTTTTGTCATTAAAGACACGCAAATCGCCGTACATTATATCAAAACCATGGCTTTCATAAAAATCTTTAACTTTTTCCAATGTATTGATATCATAGTAATCGTCACTGTTAATAATGCCGATTATTTCTCCTGCCGCACTAACAATTCCCTTATTCATTGCGTCGTAAATTCCGTTGTCTTTTTCAGAAATTATCTTATATAATATACCTTTATTTTCAAATTGTTCTTTATATCCGTTTGCTATTTCAACCGTCTTATCTGTGCTTAAGCCGTCAATAATCAGATACTCAAAATCACTTATCGTTTGATTTAATAAACTTTCAATTGTCTCGGCAATCGTTTTTTCACTGTTATAACTAACAGTTATTATTGAAAATAAAGGCATCAAACACTTTCCTCTATGGATTTTTCATTGTCTATAATTTGGTACAACCCCTCAAAATGCTTTGACAGATCTTTGTCGTATGTCAAGTTGCCGAATAGCTTTCGCAGGGAAGATATGAATGGGAATGCTAACCATACCAGCCAATTAAAGAGGCGGATTGTTTTCAATCTTTTGCCTTTAAGTGAGGCGATTTGGACGCATATGGCGGTTGTGGCAAAGTATTCGGGATTTTGCGGAAAGAATATTCCGCTAGAGTTGTTTTCTATGATAAGGCGGATGAGTTCACAAAGGTTGTCTATGTGGAGCATACTGCGACGGTTTTTGATTTTTGGGAAGAACGAAGTTTTTATGGATAGATTGATTAAGCGCGGAAAGTTACCTTTACAGTCCTTTCCAAATATCATGGGGGGACGTAATATTGCCACGGCGAAATCATCTGAATTAAGCTGCTGTAATGTTGTATCGGCTTGCAGCTTGCTATCCCCGTAACA
>Ga0123355_10012114_pt1 | contig 13344 bp, 12 predicted proteins | sample TergutEmb28metaG_3_FD_89872 | JGI IMG/M metagenome (GOLD analysis project Ga0123355, IMG submission 89872) | Embiratermes neotenicus P1 segment gut microbial communities from Petit-Saut dam, French Guiana - Emb289 P1 | ecosystem: Host-associated > Arthropoda: Insects > Digestive system > Gut ...
ATGTATTTAAACAAATGAAAGTAGGAAGTAAAGTACAATATTTTAGCTACAAATTGACATACTTATTTTTCGACATAGTCGCCTTGTCGTTCAATACATTTTTCCCAATGTAAAACAAGTTTATGCATGCCGTCAATGAAGAATTCAGGAGTTCTTTGTTTGATTCACGATGTCACAGCTTGCTTCACTTCATCATCTGAGGTGAAATTAGGCCCCTTGGGATCCCTCTTGAGGTGAGGAAAGAAATGGAAATCGCTTGGTGCCAAGTCAGGGCTGTAGGGCGGATGGGAGAGAACCTCAAACTTCAGCGTCAACTTCTGGCATCAACATGCGTGGCACCCATCGAGAACAGACTTTTGTGTAGCCAAGTAAACCAATGATATAGCCCACCCTTTCTTTAGACATTCCTAGCCTACCTGCTATCTGCTTCTGGGTGATACGGCAGTCATGCTTGATCAGTTCATCAACCCATTTTTGATGCTTGTCATCTGTCACGGAAACCGGCCTTCCACTGCGAGGTTGGTCAACAATATTGGCACGACCTGGTTCACGTTCACGAAATTTAATGGCCCAACGATTTACTGTAGTTCTGTTAACAGTGTTTTCACCATACACAGCCTGTAAACGGCGATGAATTTCAGCTGGCGTTACGTTTGCAGCACTTAAAAATTCAGTCACCACACGTTGCTTCAATCTCGTTGACAGACCACCATAACATGACTCCATGCTAACATGCACTGTTTTAGAACCGGTGTAGAGAAAGGAATGAAACTTTGCACCGCTGTGCAGGAGGGTTGTGGCTACAAGGACACACTGCGCGCGCATCTCTACTTTGCTCCGTTGGCAAAATATTTCACTGTGTGCATTACTTATCAGCTGCCCCGTACATTGCTTCAATTAAATATGACAGAAAACATTCACTTCTGTCGTCCCAGCACACCCCCTATACCTGAAACAGATTCCATCTGTAACCACAACATGCACAACAACCATAATCACTGAGAAGCTGCATGTCTGCCCACTGTAACTAATCTGCAATTTCCACACTTGAATAATTCATAAGCATATATTATTCAAAAGAACTATATTTATTTTGCACACATAATTTGTGTACATACCAGTCAAAGTATAAATGCAAATTTTGAGCTTCCAAAAACTGTCTATAACAACATACAATAGGAATGTTGTTTTATAACACACTCTGCCTATAGTTTTGTTAAAACTAACATTATGGTATATCATGTTAAATATGGAATATGCATACTTTTTGGAAATGTTCATACCAATATACATCTCAACTCTTACAATAAAACCAAACAGATGCACCAATTTCTCAAATTTATTTTTGGAATAAGACTAAAAAATTCCAAAAATAAATTTGAGAAATCAGTGCATCTAGTTGATTTCATTGGAAGAATTTATCACGATGCACGGTCACCTGAATGTCATATTCATACATTTCAACCTCTTTCACATCTTCAGAATTACTGACGTCCATGGATTCATGCTTTTACAGAATGACATGCTTGGGCCAATGATTCTTACTTTCTCTACAATTATAATTTCAAGAACTGGGAGTGAAGCAAGACAAAATGAAGTCTGCACCACTGTTTCTCTTTCCCAATGTGTTAGGTTAAAAATAACATTCAGGTTAAAGCCATGATCACAGTTCCCTGCATTTGACTTGTTTCGTACATTATTATGTCACACAACAGCAAAACACAACAATTATCACAAATTACTTTAAGTGTTAGCAGCTACAGTTAGATTGACACACACTGTGCTTACACACAGCCAACTGCATGTAGGTATTAAGTAAAGTAACTACATTGCTCAGAACTAACTAATTTTAACTAGTACTTTGCTCTACTGCCTATATTTGAGCAAAATTCTTACCTCTTAACCTGAACTCTGTTTGTTACCATTGAAACTCTATCAAGGGTCATATAGGGATGAAAAGGTGCCTTTTGAAGTGCCTGCATTAAATTAGGTCGGAACAGTGGGTCCACCATCCACAGCGAGCCTTTACCTAAATTCTACAAATGGAAAACTTCATTACCTAAGATAATTTATATATAATAAAGCACAACTTGCTCAAACCACACCCACCCCACAAAAAAAAAAAAAACAGAAGTAATTTTACAGTATCACAACTTTATAATGAAGTGCATTACGATGATGAACAATAACCATTATATCACAATAGGTTCCTGCTGCAGCCAAATACAACTTTATGACATAAATTAATTACAGAACACTGATGACAGATTAACAGCGAGGTTAACTGACAATCACTGATCATCTTCCTCTTTATCTTCAACATTAAAGTTTTACTTCCATGAAGCAGGATGTGTTAACTTCCTGGCATTTTCCCACATGCACAGGGAACCAGCTGCTTTAACACCTCTGATGTGGCTCCAACTCTGCACCATAACCACGCACTGCCCTCTGCCTTCTGGCCAAAACTGTAGGTGTTGACACTGCACTGTATATTTGTAATATACAATTTTATTTCCCACATTGTTACATGTCAGCCTTCCAAACAAACATGTTCGCAAAGCCACAATGGCACCATGCCTACAGACTGTGTGGGTACCCATGGTTTCACCCACAGTATCATAATCTTCTTTCTTAATCACCATGTCTAGAACAAATTTGACTAGTAAGTTTTGCACTGATTTTAACTCTTTTATTTTCTCTCATTTACATGGATTTTACAGAAAGTTTACACAACATATTACTTCAAATTTAAGGCTACCTCTAATTTAAGAAATACCCCATTTTTTAAGAAAGGATTTTCAAGGAAAATAAATTTTGCAAGCAAAAACATTTCACTGTCTGTCTTTTAGTGAGGCCGCTTGTTCTTCGAGGCTTCTAAAGAGTGAGGAATGATACTCCAATTTTAAGACATATAACAGATTCTTGGACATCCCCATGCAGTAAAGGCAACCCCAACTGCAGCAAATGACAGCTGCTTTTTTAGTCTTGACAAAGCTTATATCAGAGCTTAATTCTTATAGGAGAACAACACAAACTTTCTCAGAGGGCAGTCAGGACACAAACACATGCACTCATTCATAATTTGTTACAAATACCTATTTATAGCAATGCGCAGTATGCTTGCGTGCTGCCTAACAAATACCATCACTTGAATTTTCAACAACATAGACAAATTTTCATTCCCAGACAAAGTAAAAACTGCATAATGCAAATGCAGCAAGCAAGCAAGCATGCATTCAGGTATTTTTTGTGTTGCAATATTTTTTCATTGCACTTATGACAAGTATCATCACAATTTGGATGTGTTAAGCATTATTTTGACAGTGCGCAAAGAGTGACTATTGTAAAATACTGGTGTATTTTTAACCTAAATTGTACCCCAACCATTTTCAAAAGTGAAAAATAAGAAACAGAATAAATAAGTGCACAGCGATAATACCAGAAAGGAAAGAAAATTTTAAGGTCACTCAAAAGTTATGAAAGATGTAGTTATTAAAAACATCACCTGACTGGGAACTGAAGCCCAGCTACCCACAGAGTAGGTACTCACAATGCCATCAGAGCTACATGCACAAATGAATGCTCCCAAAATTACAAGCACATTAAATAACAAAAAGAGTGTGGAAAATGATACTGTGCAATACAAAGATACAGTGCAGTGTCCACACTTAATACTTTGCCAGGAAGTCACTGCAGAATCCACTGGCATACTGCAGAATTGGAGCCAGACCAGACAGATTCAATCAACCAGGTCTTCTTGTCAGTCCGACATTCACCTGCCTTAGTTTTTCCAATACATCTAAACACATAATCAAAACATAATGTAACTTACAGGTGCCTTCTCTACTTTCCTAAAGCATTTGTTTAGTGACAGATTGTGGCGTACGCTGTTTTTCCATCCTGTTGGTGCATTCTTGAAGTAGGGGAAGTGCTCTAGTATCCATGCATAGATTTCCTTTACTGGCAGTGCTCTCTGGGGGGAATCCTCTATGGCCATGAAAATGAGGCATGAGAAAGAGTATGGAGGCTTTGAGTTGACATGCACCTAGAGAAATATACACACTTAGTAAAACCTAAAATACTAATGCTAATAAAATGCAAGCTTGTATTTGTAACTTGTACATTTCCACTTTTGGAGTAAGACACTAATTCCATGATTATTTTGTTGGGGCAATACAAGAACTCCTCACCAATGGATCATATGGCATATGCTGTGGATGTTTCTGCTTGCTTGGTAAGGTAGTGGCAACACTAGGAGGGGCCGGGCTGGGCGAATGCCCACTGGAGCATGTTGAATCAGCTAGCTCACTTGCACTGTCATCCACAAAGTCACTTGTTGGTGATTCCTGGGTTTCACCCACAGCTGCTCGAAGATTCATGCCTGGAAACACAATTAATATGGTCTTAGCACTCAGGCAAAACGAAGTGATATATAAGATGCCACAACACTAACAAACTTTCATGCACAAGCATTAACCAAAGCATTGTCATAACTCAGATGGTTACTGGCCAGTTTCTCCCTACAGATGCCCAGGTTTGATCCCAGGATAGTCAATGTGACAACTGTAGTCAACAGTGCCACCCTGGGACAGGTTTTCCTTTCAGCACATCAATTTTACCCCACAAATATCATTCCACAATGCTCCACACTCACGTTCATCTACTCACCGTACACTTCATGCCACGTTCATGCCTTTGCACAGCACATATTAAAACTGATCTGCCTTCTAGTTGTACACATATAACAACATGAGAATTCAAGAAAAATGGTACTGGAGAATTATATGAAAATTTGTTCAATTTTCATTTTGAATGGACAACATTAATGGCCACTTTACAGGAAAACCAACCTGTCTTTCTGTGCACACAAGTACTTGCATCCTTGCTGTATTCACACACTTTCATATCCTTGCTTTGCACATGCACAGCTGTCACAAATTAGACCCATTCGCAAGTTAGGAGAACAAAATTAGACTTTGTACCATTTAAAATCTGTAAGTCACAAACAGAAATCTGGTGTTCCGCGCAGTCTGTGTTCTCCTGTATCCTAACAACAGCACAATAAAGGAGTGCAACAGACACTCTTTTTTTCAGCTGCAGTGGTGTTGGTAGATATGCATAAGGCACAAGCCATCTTTAATTCTGTAGAGGAACACAAGTTCAAAGTCAAAAAGGACAAAGTAACTAGAACCCATGTTGCATGTGGCAGGCACATCATGTAATATGGCAGGATACTTGGCTATGATAATTGATTCTGACTCCCTGTTAAAACTTTTATGTCAGAAATAAACTGAGTAATTCATACAGACAACACCAGTCTGCTAAGCTGGGCTCTAGAAATCTCCCAAGCAATACTTTGCCTCCAGGAGAAGGCAGTCTGTCTCCAGAGGACCAACACCTACCTGCACAACCAACTATTACATGCATAAACACATGTAAGGACAATGACATCTGCAGTGATGGCACATCTGTGCAAAGGCAGCTCCGACCAATTTCTGATATTCACACGCTCATACACAGGTGGATACCAACACTTTCTCCTACCTTATCCTCTTCTTGTTATACACATTTAGCATTAACCTAACAGATGTCATTTCAAATTCAAATCATTAATACGTAATTTATTTAACCCACAATAAATGAATTTCTTCAGCATACAATGACTGACAGCCGCATTTTGAAAAAAAAATAGTACTGTGCTGATTTCAGTTCTTGCCTACTGTGCATCACCCATGTTTGCAACTGCTTCATGCAAGCAACACTCACATAAAAATTGTAATATGTTTCTGATCTATCTTCACACCAATGTACTCATTCCTGGATACAATGAGTGTTTGGTTACTGCCAAACCAACCGCTTTAGAATAAAATAAAATAAAATTTGACACAGCAGCCAAACCATTAACTCACGCTCACCAAAAAAATTACCTCAACAAAATCTGCATATTCTACTGCAAACTGATTATCACACATCATATCAGGATCATTTATTAAGTGGTATGACACTTGTTCCCACGTCACATGTTTGCATGTCTGCTGTGTTGTTTGATAAAATATGACATTTAAAAAAGTGAACTCCAACAGAACAATGTTCATTCCACATTTCCTAAAACTAAGTCAATTAGTTCAAAGCCAAAAGTGGGTGATAAGCAGACCTCAGGTCCACTTTTTTCCTTCAGGATAGAGAGTGGGCTAAAAATGTTTTCATTTACCCATTAAATACAGCCTCCACAGTTTTGCCTGGAATCAGCTGTACCTATTGTGTAGCTTTTATGTTGCATTTCTTAGCTTCATACGTACACAGCAAAAAGAATGGACATATTCTCCACTCAATTAGAGGTCAAAACTGTGCATGCTTCACTTTAGAACTTAGACAGAATATAGTTTTGTTAGTACTGCCAGGCTGTGAAGTCTCACTTCCTCATGACCTGACTTCTAGGCCAGGATATACCATGTCAGATACTGTACTGATTCTGTCAAATGCACACAGTTTCTCAGTACTGAGAATATAATAACAAAGAGGTACAGGTACTTGATACAACTGCAATATATAATATTATAATATTTTTTGATAATCCCACACCCCCTTTGACTTTAGATGTGTTGTGTGGTAAAACATCAAGCTCAATGGTCAGCAGGAATTATGTACTCGTTTAGTGTATAATTAGCACAATGAACCATGCAGTCCTTCACCTTTCAGCAGATTCTTGTCCTGCAGCCAGGTGAGAGAGGTGAGGTCATCATCCTCTCCACGTAGTTTATCACGTTTCTCTCCCTGCATGGCAGTCAGCACATTACTTGCACCATCCCCTTCCTATCATATAAACAGAGGATAAACATTAAAAAGTGACACTGCAAAGTATTGAAGGGTGGTGCAATGAAACACTGGTTACCAGAATATTTTGACTCATATCAATATTTTTTCACCACACTCTTCTTTGCTGACTTCATGCAGAAAAGTCATTTGGATAGCCAAGAAATTTAGTGCCTTTTTAGTACCAGAAGGGTTCATTACAGTGCACACAAAAGCCTGTCACCAGACCTTATCCTGAGCACAATGAATCCAGTCCACACTCTCACATTATAATTTTTAAGATTAAATCTAGCACACAATGATGTCAACACCTAAGTCTACGAAGTGATCACCCCCTTTCACTTTCACTGATTAAAATTTTGTTGGCATTTATCACTTCCACGTGTGCTATGTAACTCATTCATTTCACCCACTTCAATATGATCGTGACAGTAATATTCGGTTAACAGTACAAATTAAGATGTTCCTCATTCTGCACTTTTCTCCACCCTCCTATTATGTTTCTACTTCATGTCCAAAGATTCTCCCCAGCACCTGTTCGCAGACATCCTCAATCTAAATTCTTCCCTCAGGCAAGGGACAGAGTTTTTGCAGGTATATGAAACATGTAAAATTACAGACTCGCATATGTTAATTCTTAGGATTTTGGTAGCAAGCAGGAAGATTTAATATTATGTACAAGTGCAGGGGACATTCTGGTATATGGATGTTCAATTTATCAGGTGTAAGTTCAGATGTGCTACCCACATCTTGTCTGCTATTCATATAGAGAGAGAATGAAAGAAAAGAAACAAATAAATGAGGTAATTAAGTATGTAAGTAAGTATGTCACACTAAGTACATGGTTCAGAGCCCTTCCTCAGATGCTATTAATCACTCGAACTACAAGTTATTTTGAAACCCACAGTTCATTACCAGTTCCACAAGCACATGACAATGAAACCTACAATGGGCCAAATGAATCCCGTCCACACCTCAACACCCTACTCCTTTAAAACAGAATTTCAGATTGTCCTCACATCTAACATTATGCCACCTCATCTCTTTTCTTCAGGCTTCCCACTTACATTCTGCAATATGTCCTGTACCAGTCACCCGTAAGAATACCAAGTTTTATGAATACTTATACATCCACAGCAGCATTATGTGCAAAGTGACCCACTCACATGGCATATTATGCAACACAGCATACCTTCAGATGCATTAGTGTGTTAGGCAATGAGAAGACAGGTATGACTGGGATGGTGACTGCACCACCTCTCTGAACCAGTGCCACTCCAGGCTTGTCCTCTGGTCCCGGCCGCTCCGGTGCCATCATTCACCTACAATTCCCAAAAAGCAAGAACAAACACTCTAAAATACACACACAAGACGAACATCTTCAAGTAACTACAATTTAAAATGGGCATGAAACTTGGTCTCTCAAACAAGGAGGAAAAAGCCTGAGGATGTCTGAAAGCAGAACAGTAAGAATATTAGACCGAAGAGACAGAGAGCAGCAGGATGGAGAATATCAAATAATAAGGAGATTCATAATTTACTCTTCACCAAATATTATTTGGATAATCACAAATAAGATGGGATGAGTGATGCATGTAGCATGCATGGACATGAGACATGTATGCAAATTTTTAGTCAGAAACTCTGAAGGAAAGAGACCACTTGGCTGATTTTTTGCGTAGATGAGAAGATATTAAAATGGGTGTGTGGAAGAATGTGGACTGGATCATCTGACAGAGGCTACGATTCAGTGGTGTGCTCTTGCTAACACTGTAATACACATTTAGATTCCAAAACAAGCACAGAACTTCTTGACTAGTTTCTGGACCCATTATCTAATTCCATGGAATTAGCTAATTAATTATGTACCAAGCACATTAGAGTCACAAGAAATGAAAACAGCTAATCATAGTGTTTAATCTCACTGGGTATTTGTTATCAAATATTAAAAAATACAACCAATGTATTTGTTGGTTTCATTTTTTAAGAAATCAGCTACTACTTCACATAAGTTCTCCAATACCAATGGATTCATACACATACACAACACAGGCAGCAGACACAATGTCTCCAATCAGAAGGCAAATGTTTAACCCAACAGAACTTGTTCAGTTAGTCACAAAATAAAAGAGGAAAACAAACCAGAAAAAACAAACGACCCTGAACCCATAACAATATACATGTAACAAACACAAAAGTAGTCATATAAGACAGACATAACAATAATTAGGTTGTAAAGAACTCGTGGAAGAGGAACCATCTTATAAACTGCAGTCAGTGGTATATATTTTTGAACAGAGTCAAACATAACGTTTCAGTCGGGAGAATACTGTAAATTCATACACTTTCATGTGCCTGCAACCTCTTATACACGTAAACTGTGGAAATTTCAGAATATAATAAGGTGACCAACCGTCCCGAATTTTTAAGGACAGTCCCCGAAATAAGGTTTATGTCCCGGACCAAGTCTGTACCCGTTCTTTTCGCCGATTTTATCCCGTCTCCCTAATAATATTCTTCACAAAGTAGACTTTCTTGCGATCTTTTTGGCGAATTTCCTGAGATAAATAATGCTGCGCCTGGAGTAGTAACAACAGAGATATATGAAGATATACAAGACAATCAACGTACGCATAACGTAACATGGAGACGCGTTCGCGCAACCACTGGAAATGCAATAAGTATTACATATTCTGAGCGTATCCAGCACGCAATGCCCAAGCGTCACGTTGCGAACTTTGCCTGTCGGGCTCTACAGTTCTTTTCCACATTATCTCATAAATGGTTCAATTAAAAAAAAAAAGTTATTGAACAAAAAATGTGTTTTGATTTTCTCTACAGCTTTTGACTGAAACATTTCTCATTCTAAGAAGAAATGAATGCGATATCGTAAATGTCCATAGGTATTCATTCAAAGCACCCGTTATTCTTCTCAGATTTTAACGAAACTTTAAAGTTCTCGACAGACTTTCGAAAAATACTCAAATATAAAATTTCATGAAAATTCTTCCAGTCGAAGCCGAGTTGTTCCATGCGGACGGTCAGATATGACAAAGCTTTTCGCAAATTTGCGAACGTGCCAATAAAAACATGACCGTAACGTGTAAATCCCTCTTTAGGTGCATCATCCCCGTTGTTATAAGCAATTGGGGAGGGTGTGGGGTACGTCAAAACACAACTGTCTTGTATCCTATTTATTATGCTGACGACATGTTTCGGCCACTGTAGGCCATCTTCAGGTCACAAAAATGTATATAGAGGAAAACTATACAGAGTATGATCATAGTATAGGTGAATATTCTAAACTTTCAACAAGATCTCGTTGTCGGTTGGATTAGTTTAGAATATGCACCTATCATGCTCTGTATAGTTATCCTGTATAGTGACCTTAAGATGGTCCACAGTAGCCGAAACATGTCGTCAGCATAATAAATAGGATACAAGACAGTTGTGTTTTGACGTACCCCACCCCCTCCCTAAGTGTGAATCCCTTTTTGTTGCTTCACTGCAGGTTCAGTCCCCAAAAAACGCAACGAAAAAATGGTCACTTTAGGATATCTCCCCGAGTCAGACGGGTCCAGTTAACAATAACCACGAAGTGCTTACATAATAAGTTACAGCAGGCAAGTAAATCCATTTAAAAGGCGTCCTTGAGAAGCTCACAGTCGCTTAGCTGGACAATAAATTCCCTTGCAGTCACAATTCATTTTCGCGTTACTAAATGGTACACCAAAGCATTCCATGTATCAACTCGGCAGGTAACCAACCACTTCTCTCCAACTACTAGAACATACAAGGACTGCCCACAGTTCCGCCACCTCCGTTTAAGTATTCCGTCACGTGTACACTGAACAAGGTAGACACTGCAATCCATGACACAGCTTGTACTTCTGACCAAATCATAATTGCCATTCCCCACCACACAGCATACACAACACTCTCTCACCCCCACCCCACCAGAATAGTGACGCGTGGTGTCCCCAGATGCTGCTCAAATCTCTGATGTGTCGTTCTACTTGTTGCTTAGCAACCATCACCAAGCCAACAAGGAACCAAAAACCTAAAATCTACACATGCAGCTGAGCTGGCCTCTCCTGTAACCATAGCAACCGGGTCGCCACCGTCAATAAGTTTGTGACGTACATAATACGGGGTGCAGTTTAGACAGTGTAGAAACGTAGAGAGGGATGAGGAAACATCACGTCATCTCTTACGTAATAACAAGACTTGCATGCACGAAGGGCCGGAGGGAGGACAGAGACAGAGACAGGAACTGCATGACGGGTAAAATAAAACTGCCCATCGCAGAACAAATGAAATAATTATATACGATAACGAAGCGTTGTACGTCACAGCCTCCAATGTAGCCTCGAACCGTACACACGTCTCCAGGCACCTTATCTCTTTCTTTTCAGATAATCGGCCTATGATAGGGAAGAGGTTCCCCCAGCACAGCAGGTAGCACACACCTCTGTTGCCAAGTAAAACTGTTACTGTAATTAACCTTATGAATACGATGTGGAAAGCAAGGACGACCATTCATCCCACTCATACATCTTCCGGAATTAACGACCATGAGGGACCGGTACTTACTGAGAAGCCAATAGCCGCACAGCTGACCAAGAACTTACCGCCATTTACGGAACCCGAAAATTCACTACCGTATTCAACGCAGCTCGCCATTGGTTCCTATCCTGAGCTTCATTAAGTCATGTCAAATCTTAAGTCCTAACGTAAGTCACTTCGCAAACTGTACCGCAGGATGTGCCGCCATGTACTCTGTTATATATTTACCGACGTTTCGTAGGAAACTGCTCCCTCAATCTTCAAGGTCACATAATAACCTAAGCCTTACTTTAATCCGCACCTGCCTTGCCTCATATGGTCTTCTCCCGTCACGTGTACCGACTAAAATTTGTATGAACTTCTTGTCTCTCCGTGCGTGCTACACGTTCCGCCATTTCCTCCTGCTTGATTTGATTATCCTAACACTATTTTAGCAAGAGTAAAAAATATGAAGTTCCCCATTACGTAGTTTTCTCCATATGCCGATCAACTCAACGACGACCTGTGCCATTTCGTAACAAACGCCAAGCCGTAGGACCACCCCTTGCTGGCTATCCGCAAATTCTTATACAGTAAAATCGAAGCTTTAATCCATCCACAACCTAAGACGTGCCGCACCGTTGTGGCATAGAACTGGCTGAGCACGAAACTCTCAAAGAGACCGCTTGGGGGATATGGATACTGATGGGCAGATATTATTAAAATTGATCTAACTGTAAGTATATTATAGGCAATCATAGCACGGTGTTTAGGACAAAGGCATCAATCATATGTTCTTACACACTTTTCGTGAAGAAAATGGGAAAATGTATTCGAACACCGTCACGAGACGCTTTTTCTATGGCCGTGAAGATGCTCATTTTCAGTTCAGACCGTATGTACGCCCACATATACCAGCAGAGCCAAAGGCTGATTCGAAACTCGTGCTCGAAACTAAGCAGCTGTGCTTCTCACTGATGCCGGGGCTGCTAAGTCTCGTATTGCTTAACTCCAGCCAATGAGGGGCAGTGGGGGAAGCTTTGCCTCGTGCGACCATCCAGCTGAGCTTTGTTCACCCCTGTTGCATTCTAAAAATTTCCGTGCACACAGATATTGCATAATCGATGTGAACGATTCATATAATAAACCAAAGAGGACAAGGCCATTAGTCGTAACCGTCATTACGAACTGGAAAAACGCCATCTGGTATCTTCACTTTGAAGTACACAGTTTCCTAACGCATTCTTGGTTATTTTACGCCTGCAGTGATGTTCATTTACGGCACACACAATTACATTGCTGAAGACTCAAAGCTTCAGGAGCACCGTTGTATCAACCTCAAATCTCGCACAACTATATTGTTAACATCCATAACTGTATTTTCAAATCACCAAATCCACCTTCTGGCTTATCAGTAACCATCCACCCATCCATCCATCCATTCATCCACATATGCATCCATGTACGGTGCTACGGCCCCTTTTGGGCCCTGGCCTACTACCTCAAAAGACGCCTCCATTCTTCATTCTTCTTTGTCCCTGGCTCGTTTCCTAGGACCCATAATGCATCCCTCTGGACAACGTCCTCCCATCTTATTCTCGGTTTTCCTACTGATCTTGTGTTCTGGAATTTCCCATTAAGAACTGTTTTTGTGGCCCTTTCTTCTTCCAGTCTTGTGATGTAACACACCGATTCTAATCTTCTAATTTTAATATCACCCACGCTATTTAGACCTTTGCAAAAGACTATAAATTCAGCTATTCCATCTAGCGCGTCAGTGCCCTTTCTCTTGTATTGGGCCGCATATTCTTAATATTTTCCTTTCAAATGCATATAGCACATGTTGTGGCAGGGGGACCGCGTTAGCACAGTGGTTAAGGTGCTGTGCTACAAATCGGAAGGTCGCTGGTTCGATTCCAGATGGTGTCATTGGAATTTTTCATTGACATAATCCTTCCGATCGCACTATGGCCCTGGGGTCGACTC
>Ga0123355_10012115_pt1 | contig 13343 bp, 8 predicted proteins | sample TergutEmb28metaG_3_FD_89872 | JGI IMG/M metagenome (GOLD analysis project Ga0123355, IMG submission 89872) | Embiratermes neotenicus P1 segment gut microbial communities from Petit-Saut dam, French Guiana - Emb289 P1 | ecosystem: Host-associated > Arthropoda: Insects > Digestive system > Gut ...
ACCACCAGCAACCACCACCAACCACCACCACCACCAACCACCACCATCCACCACCACCACCACCAACCATCACCACCACCACCACCGCCAACATCCACCACCACCAACCACCACCACCACCACCACCACCGCCACCACCACCACTACTACCATCAACAACAACAACACCGCTACCGCTACTGCTACTACTGCTGCTGCTACTACTACTACTACTAATAACAATAGTAATAATAAATCCGGAAGTACCTCGTAAATTAACTTAAGAGTAGGCATAAGAAGTTTAATGGCAATGGTAAGTGCAAGCGATGACAATATTAGGCTACAAATAATCCTCTCAGGAACTGGCGTGCTGTCGAATACAGCACAAAAGTTTAAAACTTACAAATCTGAGGAAAATATCTCCAGCAACATAGTACGTGCAGCAGAGCTTGGAACTTGCCACACTGTCAGAAAATTTCTCATCCTTCAGAAACAAATTTTTGACAAAATTTATACTGACATTCATAAATCCTGTAATTATATATTAGATTAAACAGTGTAACACGTTAGGGAGAAAAAGTAGAGTAACGCAATAAAAATAAAATTATATATCTACACATTCATACATATATACATACACTAAATTTGCAGCATCTCCTTCTGTTAGATTTACAATAACCAGTCCCTCTTTCACAGCTCTGTGTGTCTGTAGAGCTCCCTCTCATAACACAAACCATTTATACACTTCACTCTTTGACTGCTTGACCCTGAAGCTGAAGGCAGTGCGATCCTTTGAAAAGTTGGGAACTACGTGTTTACTTAACAACACAGCATTAACATCCCAGAAAATTCCAATCTTCTAACTATTTACATTCTGTTAACGAAATGAATTAAAAGTGCACAGACATAAGCACCAGTGCGAAAGTTCAAGAGCCAGAGCCTTCAAATAATTATTTAACTTGCGTAGCTTAACGCAAAGGGTAATTTAAACAGAAATGTATTTGGGTGTGCTCGCATGTGTTATTATATGTATAAAAGTAGACAACGGGTTTGAATTTCATGCTAACAATTTTTCATCCTTATTTATATAATATCAATCTCTCAGCCAATCAACGGAATTATGATAAAGCTGCAACGCTCGCAGGCACTACGTGATGAACATATACAAATTTTACTTATCCTTTTAGTGTTACTGTAAGCACAGTAAAACACAATGTGTTACAGCAAAAGCACCACGTCATGGAGACAGGTTGGGGAGTGTAGCTAGAGATCTATGCATTTTAAATCTCGGAATCAGATAAGGAAATGTCAGGTTCATAACCCGGCTGCTCTATCCCAAATACCCGCTTAACAAGGGGTTGAGTGGGCTGCAGGGTCAGTCTGGACACTAAAATTCGGAAGTATTTCAATTGCTTCCATCATGAAAGACATGTTTCTATAATGAGTAAAGAGGAAGTAGGTTCCTCGAAAAGGATGGTAAATTTAAACACCAGTTATATTTCCAGCTACCACATAAAGCTTAGATTTTTCGCTTCTACATGTTTCGGCCACCTAAATGTAGCCATCATCAGGAAGCTGTAATATTTTAAAGACACAAGCGGTTTATCACTTGAGTAAATGGTAAACATATTTACATCAGCATTATACAACAGCCAATTTATAAACAGTATTATTCAAAATTATTCAGATTAAAATACAAGGGAAGCAATAAAATGTAAAATATAAAAAGCACAAACGCTGTATCCACACATCTTGCAGTATTAGATATCTCCTGTTTTTGATGGAGCGGAGGTCCAAAGTTTAGATACACGGAGTTTATTGTGTGACTGATCGAGCTGCACTGACGGAAAATCTATACAAGAGTGTAAGAAAGCACATCCCAGAAGGCAGCTGCCTCCTAGAACATCTACTTCAACTTCTTTTAAATGAGATTAACGAAGAACAAGAAGAATTAATTTTTGATTTTGCAGTGTGGATCTGTACCATACAAAAGACTTTCTACAATACGAGTAATACTGTGTCCATCGAAATTATCTGTATCAAAATGGATAAAAACTAAGAATACATTGAGAAGGCATTCAGATAATATTGGAAATAGCTCCACTCGTGTTTCTCTTTGAGTATATGTAACTTGAGGTATCCGACGTCCATCAGAAGTGTGTCCGCATGCCTCACATTTGAGGCAATAGTGCAAAGAAAATAGTGCATGCGTACACAACTTCAAAATGCAGTATGGAGACAAAAACATGGGTGTAATAATTTCTCAGACAATACAATTTTACGTGTCATATAACAGTGTGTCTCTGTTCGGTGCTGCTTAACAATGAAAACGTGCCATGTGCAGAATGCAAGTTATCTCTGCTGAAGCCGTAGTATCAGTGCACATAAATTATGACTTTATACTAGTTCATTCCGCGGTTATTGTAGGTCTATTTACGGAGTATCTAGTAAAGAACGTTGCCTACCACCGGTTTTCTACGAAAAGCCGTGAATAAAAGCCAGTAAAACGGGTACGTTCAGGACAAAATATAATCTTCTTTGTAATGAAGCTTAGTAATGGTAGAAGAATTAGACATTTCTGGGGAACTCTCTCCTGCAATATTTATGGTCACATGAATATTTTATTGCCTTCAGATGAAAGTAGTAGAAATGACGTAGTTACGTATTGTCTACAGGTTACAGTATTACAGAACAGGTAAACAGAGAATGACAGATTTTATTATTTTGTTGATCGTGCATCTCGATACATTTGTGTAATAACAGCCAACTTGATACACTATTTACACTCAGTTTATTTCATCAGTCAACCTCTACATTTTTCGGGCATACTTGTAGCCCATCATCAGGAGGTATACTGTATATTTACAACAATTGGTATGTGTTGTGTTTTTCAGTTGACTGTCTGTTGGCCGGCCGGCCAAGATCTTCCAAGATCCTTCTCAATTCGTGATACACAGTTTTCAGATCCAGCACCACGTAAATTTCACATCTGATAGAGTGTCGTCAACTAAAGTAAGTAACGAACGAACTTTCTTGCAAGAGAGTTTCATTTTGTTCAGTGACGTTACTTGTTTGTGTAATACATCGAAGTCTCAGCACGTACGTCCGTAACTTCCGCAGTGCTTAGCTGAAACATCACGATCCAAATAGAGTTTGAACGCTTGAAATGAAGTAAAAGGCACGTTCCTGTAATTGTCTCCATTTTTCTTTGTAAATTCTATAACGGAATCAAACAATCTCACTTTTCATTAAGGCTGGAAGATATAAAACTTGACATATTAATGCCTTCTGTTAAAACAAATGTGAATAAGGTGGTATAGAAGGTGAAGCTTACGGCGAATAAAATGGAAGCAAGTACTGTTTCTCAGTCTATTTATTTAACACACCAACAAATGCACATATATAGTCTTTAATAATCTAAAATTTACATTAAAACACTTAAAACGATCCTACATGTTTCGATCATAGGATCATCTTCAGGGAGCATACTTTGTCCTTTGCTACTGTTACAGTATAAAGCACTTACTGATTTACTTCGTTATATTAAATTTGGTGCTGTGGCAGCATGTCGTGTGTTATATGTGAGTCGGACGCGGTTGGTGACCGGCTGTCGATGTGCTTGTTGTGCCGTATAGCGGGAGACTCTGTAAATTTAGCAAGGAACAAAGTATGTTCCCTGAGGATGATCCTATGATCGAAACATGTAGGAGCGTTTTAAATGTTTTAATGTAAATTTTAGATTATTAAAGACTATATATGTGCATTTGTTGGTGTGTTACTTAAATAAACTACAAAATGTGCGGTGCAATGATACAGATGTTTCTCAGTCCTTTCATCTAAAATCCGGGGTAGAACCTCCAATGTATCGGTTTACTTTCAAATTCAGTGTTCACTAATCATCATACATAATTAGAGGCATTTAAAGGGTGATCTCCAGCCTCCTGTACAATGGGTACCTGGTCTTTCCCGGGGGGAGAGGCGGCCGGGGCATAGGGCTGACTCCCCTCACCCCATCTAGTGCCGAGGTCCTAGAAAGAGTACAGCTATACCTCTACTCACCCTAAGGGTCGTCGTGGCATATAAAAAGGGTGAAACCTACCTAAAGGGTGATCCAATAAACCATAAATAAATAAATAAATAAATAAATAAATAAATAACCTGTCAAAGGACAGAGTAGCTACAGACTTCTGCATAAAACAGCAAAAGGCTTTGGCGAGATTTACAGGATTTATTAGTCTGCGTGTGTAGTACAAAACTGAGTGTTTATTATTAAACGATGTGTGTCAACTAGTGCGGCTAATTTCCACTAAATGTAACGGCGAACTAATTAGGAACTAGTAATGTCAGTATGCGTAATATGCCAAAGGGAAAACATAGATATGCCAATAATGCGCAATTGCAGCCAAATTTACCAGCTATCTCAGCAATAATTCCACACAAACGAATGGTTCTGAAACACTTCTTCGCGAACCCCTATTGTCAGACGGCTATACATGTATGTCAGTGGTTTCGCGGGTCAAAATGCGCAGTGGCATATTTGTGATAAGAATATATTTAAGAAATCTTCAAAAGTAACCATAATAATGCCTATCACTTGTATATATGTTGTGTTTAAAAATTACGTCTTTTTGCATTCCTTTGCAAATGAATACTTTGAATATTCGAGTACAGTTCTAACAGAGAAGAAGTAAGGGAATTTCCGGATACCACGTATGTGGTCTAACAAGGAACTCCGTGACAAGGAAGAGACTTAATGTTGATAGCAGAGTGAAAATTATGGGGATATGTTCAGCTGCGCATGTGGCAAGGACACAGAGCATGACGGGATACACAAATAATTTATGTAGGCAAAGTTCTGGGAAACAGGAACTTTGGGCAGGAGATGCAGATAAGCGTTAACCAATGAAAGCATGGTGGTTAATGTATATACCAACTTGACGGAAATACTTCAGAATCTTAACCAAGTATATCTTGCGGTATTAGAATATTTGAAATTCTAAATCCTGAACCCACACGTTAGGTATGCTAGGCATCATCTCTCCCGTTCGAGTTTCAGTCAGGGCAATATGCTTATTGGCTTCGATCCTCAGCTTTATCCTAAGTCTCTGAACAGCCGACTGAAGGCAGGTCGTGATTTGGGTTGGACACATGGAGAATCGGGATTCAATTCCCGGAAATAACAAGATTTATTATGTGCAATATTCAGCCCCCTACCCAAAAGTAGCAGTACTCTTCGCCCAGCTTAAATCGACCACGCCTCGAGGCTGATCATTCACTTCCACCTAGATTCTAGGTTCCACTGCCGGTAGGTATTACCTACCGTATTCTTTTCAAACGATGCATAAAAGCCAATGCGGCGCCAAAGCTACGATTTTCTGGGTTTCGAATTCTGTTTGTAGATATTTGGTAGGACTCTTCGGAAGGAAGGACAGGCCTGTTGCAAGGCCTCTACCTACACACACTAACACAAATACAGAAAAACAGCAGGCATAAATATTCGGGCCCACGAATGGCTTTAGACTGTTTGTTCAAGTGCCCGAACTGTAAAGCTGGACAGCACCGGACGGAACGGAGGTGGGCTGTTTTGTAGAGTAGCCTATGCATACTGCACGGGATTTAACGAGGAACAACTGATTTTGTTTAGTTGCCGATTATCGAATAGTGGACAACACGAGCCGTTGGGTGGATCGAATGATTACCGCCTCTTACACGCTCCATTCCATGCATTATACACGTAGTTTAATAGTTGCAATTCAAACCAGCAAACGCACACAGTTTCATTAAAATTACAATGATATTTTAAACCACCATCACCCACATGTTTCCGGCCTTACTGGCCCATCGTCAGGGAGCAGCAAATTGTGCAAAACAGTTGCTTAAAGTTTTGGTTTCCTGTATGTAGCAGAACGGCCGGAAATTCCTCACTGTGTAACAAGTACGTAGTACAGAGAATTGTGCACTGAAAATTATAACATTTGAAACATGGAGTTATAAAAATTGCAAATGACCACATATTTTATAACTTAAAGAAAATTTATAATTTCATATTTCAAATTTTATAATTGTCAGTGCACAAATCTTGTCTACTACGTACTTATTACACATTGAGGAATTTCTGCCAGTTCTGCTACATGCAGAAAATGGAAACGTTAAGCAACTGTTTTATACAATTGTGTGCTCCCTGGTGATGGGCCAATAAGGTCCGAAACATGCAGGAGATGGTATTTTGTAATATTATCATAATTTTAATGAAATTCTGAGCATTTGTTGGGCTGAATCGTAAAAATAGTTACTGTATGTTTGTTAAGTGAAGAATGCAATAACACAACGAAGAACCAATGATCCTGGGTACATAATTTCTCAAGCAGTAGAACGAACCTTTACGAAATTCTTTCGTTATAACCGGACTTGCCATAAAATGAGTAAAACGTCTGTTAGTACAAGATGAGTAAATATTTTGTTAGAATCTTCTGATGACACACATAAAGTATATGCTCTCTGTTAGGACCAGATGAAACCTTGGAAGGCACGTACATTATTTAGAGACGCAATTGGACTATTGGAGGGGGGAATTCGTAGTGAATCCGAAACGGAAATACCGGACACCGTTCCGTCTGGTGCCGATACGTAATAATGTAACGAATATGTTTTCTCCACGCCATGCCTCCGTCCGTTCTATGCAATTCGCTCCAGCGTGTGCCTACCCTCAAGACAAACACGACGGCGCGGCCGAAGCCGTCGGTTCGCGTTTACTTTTGCCGTACATGCATTGATCCACACCACTGCGCCATCCACCTCAGCTTTCTCAGCACGTTACTTAACATTAGCAGCATGTAACTGCCGCTTTATAACATCAGGTTAACGTTTTGAAGTTCAGTACGTAATGTAAGTGCCAGCTGGGTCAGAATCAAACAATTCTACATTATGTCCACTGTGTTCACTTCTGTTTCTTGTACGGATCGCAGAATAAACGGCGACTATTTCCCTAAACAGTATTAACTTGATTAGTTTTTAGGTGCGTTCGCAAAATTGCGAACAGCGACTGTTAGCTCGTCATGTCTGTCTGTCTGCACCTAACAACTTGGCTTACACTGGACGAATTTTCATAAAATTTGATACTTCAATATTTTTGGAAAATCTGTCAAGAAAATTCAAGTTTTCTTAAAATGGGACCAGAATAACTGGTACTTTACATGCAGACCAACACACAACTTTGAAGATATCTCTCCCAAATCTTCTCAGAATGAGAAATGTTTCAGACAACAGTCGTAGAGAACTTCGGAACACACGCTTTATGTTGAAGTACGTTCTTCGAAAATCGTGCCGTTTGTGAGATGATGTGGAAAAATGCAGTGGAGCCAGAGAAGCCACAGATGACAAAACAGGGAATGCGCCTTTCACCCTCTATACCTAAGTCTACACACACACACTCAGAATACGTAATATTTATTGTTTTCAACTGCAACAATGGTTGAATGAAAGCGTCTCAATGCCACGTTATACGTACATTGCCTATCTCGTTATTACCGGGACGCAGTGTGTTCACTGTGAGGTACGAAATACATCATTAAATATAATTCGTCACATTTAATTTACACACACTAACTAATGAACTTGTATATAACATTTAAGAACTTTAAAATTTACATTAAAATACTTAAAACGCTCCTACATATTTCGATCCTACGATCATCCTCAGGGAGCACATATTGTTCCTTGCTAAAGTTATACAGGTTCCGGCAGAAATACCTGAAGATTTGGCAACACAGCTGTGAGTGGAATCGTTGGCGTGGGCAATTTGTCCTTGAGCGCCCTTCTAGCGAGACTCAAAGCATTTCAGTTGCCATGGAGCGCTGATCTGTAGAGCATCGGGCTTTCGCTGTGGAAACGTATTTCTAAAACAACGATCCTGTCGTTGTGACTCAGTGGATATTTTGTCCGCACTTCAATATTCATCGGAACGACAGTGTCCATAGTCGTAATGCTGTACTGTTGTGGGTGAGAAACTTCAGAGAAATAGCGTCTGCCGCATAAAGAAAACGTCCAGGAGGGGAGCCTTCACTTAGAACTCCTGAGAACATCGAACGATTGCGTCAGGCTTTTGTCAGAAGTCCTCCGCTTGCGGGAATGTGCTGACAACAAGGGACGTCACCTCGCAGACACTATTTTCAGGAAGTGAATACTGTAATTAAAATGCTTTGAGATAAAGATAATTTTAGTAATAAATTCACGTAAAAAGACAGTATACTTTTCATTTTATTATAACTTAAAAATTGTCTGGTTTTTCTGCCGGACCCTGTATATTAAAACGACCAGTGATTTACTTCTTTACATTAACTTCGGTGATGTGGCAGCATGTCGTGTGTTATGTGTGTCGTACGCTGTACAGAGTGAGACTGGCTGTGGATTTTGTGAAAACTTCCACATAATTCATATCACCAAAGTTAATGTAACGAAGTAAATCACTGATCGTTTTAATATATAACTTTAGCAAGGAACAATATACGCTCCCTAAGGATGATCGTAGGATCGAAACATGTAGGAGCGTTTTAAGTTTTTTAATGTAAATTTTAAAGTTCTTAAATATTATATACACGTGCATTAGTTGGTGTGTGTAAATTAAATAAACTTCAGAATGCACGGTGCAACGATAAAGATAATTCGTCACAATTTCCGTCTTGAAATGCCGAGCAATGTCTAAGCTGGTTATCCTCCGACCTCACAACACGTACGCCCGTGTTCGATCCTGGGACAGTGAATATGAGATCTGTGGTGGGAAAAGCGACATTTGGACCCATTTTTCTAACGGTCTTCCAGGTCCATATAATCCCACCAATGCTCCGTACTCATATTCATCAACATGATGCTTTTAACAGAAGTGCAAACTGAAGAAGCCTGGGAGCCTACGAAAAGCAATCCTGTTTCGGAAGTCGGGAGCATTCGGTAGAAAACTACTTTCATTTTCTCTTGAAAGGGTTATTACGCAACCAGTAGGGACAGGCACACTCCGGACTGAAATCTCATTTGGATTGCCTGTGTCAGATGTTGGGATTCATCCATCTCACACCCCATATAAAGTTATCCATAAATGGAAGAAGTTATGAGCAGTAAAAGATAAATGGGTGGTAGTCTAGTCATCGCCACTTTCAATAGCTACATAAAGATGGTAGCCATCGTGAGAGATTTGACAGCCATCCTGGTTTTGATGTTTCGCTGACTGTGCATCTCAGTATAATCTTAGTAATTAACCAACTTAATGAACAAATTATTGTTTTATAATACGTCTATTATATGCCTCTACATGTTTCGAGCACTATGTGCTCATCTTCAGGTCTAAATTGTATTATACGGCATCTGGTACCATCACACCTGTAGGTGGCCTTCCCGTGCACACCTGTGCACGGGAAGGCCACCTACAGGTGTGATGGTACCAGATACTGTATAATACAATTTTGACCTCTTGATGATGTGCACGTAGTGTTCCAAACATGTAGGGGCATAGGCTTATTCAGAAAGTAAGTACCGTTTCGCTGTAAAAAATCGAGTAAGGTTTCGTATAATATTTTATTGTTATCAGATTCTACATTCTTCAAACAATTTTTCTACATATTCGCCGCCATTATTGAGGCACTTATCGTAGCGGGGCACACGTTTTTGTATACCCTCCTCATAGAATGCGACCGCCGATAATCCAAATGACTACTAACAATGTCATAGAGTAGAGTCCTTGAAATCTCAGGAAAGTGCAGGGACAGATAAGAAATTGTGAAACGTCTGTCGTCACGCACTCTTTCGATGGCCTTACGCACGAAATCATCATTCACCAAAGATGGACGCCCACTTCGCGCCTCATCGTGCACGTTCTCTCGTCCTTCATTGAACATCCGAACCCATTTCTTAACCATGTCATCACTCATCGCATTGTCACCATACACTTGACAGATATGGTGATGAATCTCACCTGGTAGCACATCCCTGGCATTCAAAAAACGAATTACAGACCGTATTTCACAGTCGGCGGCCCCTTCAATTGTCTTAAACATGTTCAACGCACAGAAACAAACATAAACATAATACGAATTTCACGAAATGGCGTCTGTGGCTTCTCAATTGATAAAGGAAGTCACTGCACATGCGCGAAGTGACAGTCTCGAGGATGCGCGAGAGATATGCGCAGACGGTACTTTCCGAATAACCTACGTATTTCGATTTCCACATGCCTATTACTTTTATATTGTTACAATTTTATTCTTTCTGGCAACCTATTGCTTAATGAATGTACATCATTCTTTAAATTTTTGGGCTACAACCAAGAATATTCGGACAGTCTCAATGTAATGATTTGTTTAAAAATGTTTAATAACATTTCAAATAAATCTTGATATTTCATTTTAAATATAAAATACTATCCGTTAGAAGTCCACTAACAACGATTCAAGAACATCTGCATGGTAACCCAGGTTCCCCACAGTTCTATGTCCCAGAAACTGCATCGGCGCTGCTGGTTGAATAACACGCCACGGGAGACCTATGGATAAACACACCAGATTCCAAAAAAGATGTTCAAGAATTTAAGCCTTTGAAAAACTTAATGCCGCGTTTCTATGACGTTATTATATTACTAAAGGATCAAAAGATCCAGCCACTACTAAATTTGTGCGGCTTAGAGTCAAGTTATTGAATATTAAGTGGGCAGATCGATGAAACCCACTTAAACCCATAAATGTAGCACATGAATGGTATTATGTAGGCTATGCTACAGACTGGCAAGAGTCGAGTGTAGCCACCAGAAAATATAAAAGAGAAGCAAGCAGTTTTCAGGTCTTAAAATATTGCTTAAAGCTTGGTATTGGTACTACACGTATCGAAAGACCTTAAACGTCTAGAAAATGAACTGACTGCATACCGTGTACAGCAGAGACCGTCGTGAGAAGTGAGGCTAGACGCCCATATTATGAAGGCAGTAGGTTCTTCTGAGACTTTTGTTTTTATGTACCAGACTACACGGCGTCATGCCCCAGCAGACGAGAATATCAAGGTCTTTTTTGCATGAGATGTTTTCAGTTGCTCATATTACGATCGTCGATTTATAGGATAATGGTTAATGAACTGGAATGGGTGGAAAAGAAAGCGTTCATTAGCGAAGTTGAGGCGGTACGGAGCGTTTGTATGGGAGGACTGATCGAGATCTCAATATAGACTTTGGGCAGAGGTTCTGAACAGAATTCACCCTAGAACAGGCCACGAAGGCCCAGAGGGAGAGAAGAGGAATAATTCTACTCTTTCTTTAATCTCGGCGCTAGATGGGGTGGGTGGTCAATGCCACGTTCCGGCCACTTTACCACTGGGAAAGACCCGGTACTCGCTGTACAAGAGGTTGGGTGGGAAACAGGGCCGGTCTGGACGGGTGCGGAAAATCTCGCTCCCACCGGAATTCGAACCCCGAACCGTCCAGCCCGTAACGACTCACTACAGGACTTCCCGATACAACGCAGAATAGCCAACCACTACTGGTGGTAGTGTACGAGGTGGAAAACAATGTGTAAGTCCACAAAGAAGTTGATGTAAAAGCATCAAATTTCAGCGTCAAGGATTCTGCAACTTGATAACATTCTCAGACTCCCGTAGTTTCATTTTTTATATGTTCCATGTTCTGTGCATTAAGCAGACGTACAAGTTGTTTAAATAACCAACATATGCACTTCAGTACATGAATGTAATTTTATTTCAAATTAACCGACATATTTCGGCCAGGCATGTGGCCATTTTCAGAGCGGTAAGAACAAGCATACACTTGTAATTATAATGTGTCGGAATCAATACACAGGTGTGATGATGATGATGATGTCGATCTTATAAAGAATAAGTGCGTGTGTCAATCTTATATGCTACAAAAATAGTCAGAACCACCCTGAAGATGGCGCACATTAGCGCCGAAACGCTTCGGAGTTATAGTTAAAGGTGATTAGCTTAAAAAGTGTGCAATAACTGTTGATTAATTAAAAAGTGACGCGCAACACGACGCACCGTGTATACGACGTCAAAACAGATAGCTTACCTACTCAATGAAACGAAAACCCTTCCTTTCCAAAAACTATTTTCTCCACCTCCGCGTCTCTGAACGTTCTATTAGTATATGAACGGAATTCTGTTCAGTTCGGCACAATAAACATATTTCCCCTGCCACCCCCTCCCCCCCCTCCAATTTCCAAACCCAAGTTCTAAACCTCTGTTCCATACTTCTCGTTTCTATTGCAATATGTTACAGAACTCTCCCTACTTCGCCGTTCTATAACGTCGCAGTCACATACTAACGAACGTTTAACCTCAGTATTCCCTTTAGCCTTCTGTCTTCGTATTTTAGGTAACAGCCATGTCAGCCGCTGAGAGAGGCAAGTTAATTTTCGTAGATGTTGTACTGGGCAGAGGTTTCTGTAAACCTTAATACTGTTAACAATAACTGACCAACTAAAAAACTAACCAATGAACCAACCAAAATCGAAACACAGCAGTTAAGTGAGCAGCATTTTTTCATATTCGATAAGTCCTGGGTTTAAATCTCGGTCCAGAGATCAACCAAAACGGTTCTTATGGTCTTCTTCAGACCACCCAGAAAAAATGATTATGTTTTACCTCAACTGAAACAATTATAGATTACGTTCAAAAGTTTATATTTCTTTATTTAAAAATCATCCCGCAATTTCAAGCATTTAGAAGAGTCGTTAAAATAAACCACGCTCTAAATGATTAAAAACATTCACTCATCCGTATATAGCTAGCCAACTGTTGAATAGATTTTATATTATGGAAACTGAAGCACAGGAATGAGCAATATTCTGAACTAGATAGATCTCGCTCGATAAAATTTCCTTTATTGTACCTCTCGTTGTACCACTAGTCCGTGTGGGAAATGTGGTAGATGAAGTGGCAACGGGAGAGGTTTGCCTCAGTGTACTTCTGTTTTACCACCCATTTTCACTGCGTCAGAGATCCATTTTCACAGTCATTCATTGACCATTGATGCTATGTAATACAGATCCTGAAATCGCCGTTAAGTACACTAAAATGAACAGCAACACCATTACCTCAACGATTCGGTTTCCAGGAGAAAATCTCTTCTTAGTCCCTCTGAACCAAATTAACGCTTAAATCGCCTGTTTGTTCAGCGCTGCTGTATTTGCCACCCATGATGGAAGACTGAATACGCTGCTGGCCTACCTAGATTCTCCTTTTTTTATCTTAGTAATTAACCAACTTGATGCACACAATTTTTGTTTTACAATAAGTTTATTTCATGCCTCTACATGTTTCGAGCACATGTGCTCATCATCAGGAGGTCAAAATTGCATTACAACGCTTCTGGT
>Ga0123355_10012116_pt1 | contig 13342 bp, 6 predicted proteins | sample TergutEmb28metaG_3_FD_89872 | JGI IMG/M metagenome (GOLD analysis project Ga0123355, IMG submission 89872) | Embiratermes neotenicus P1 segment gut microbial communities from Petit-Saut dam, French Guiana - Emb289 P1 | ecosystem: Host-associated > Arthropoda: Insects > Digestive system > Gut ...
ATAAACCATTTTTAATGTCTCAAAAGACAGCAACGGTTTCAGAGATCTGATTATATAAGATGCTTTGTTTAGTTTAGGTATCATTTGGTCAATATGGCTATGCCATGATAAATTATTATCAATCCCAAAAATTTTGTGCTGTGTATGCTGGAGATTTGTTTATGATATGTTAAGGTCTGTGTAAGCCGTATCACACGAGTAATTCTATAGACACATTTGGACACTTCCTGTAATGTGGTAAATCATAAATTCATTCGGCTGCTATTTAAAAATTCGAGTTATCCGGTAGTAATTATCGGTACATACTCTTATCCATGCTACAGATCGTGAGCAAAAATCAAGATGTTCGATTCACTTATCACCAACCGGAAACACGTGTAGTCTTTGGTATCGTACGAAAGGATGGCACGAAGAAGGGTGCATTGTTCTGTACCGACATGTGTAAACTACTATAATAAGTTAAATGAGCCATGTTACAGATTCCGCACCAGTAAGAAGGTGTAAGTACTTGAATGAATTTATCGCGATATACATTTCCTTAGCACTCGACGACTGTACTGTGAAGACCATTCAGCTTCAATTCAAACAGGTTATGTTACACTTACATTTATATCTACATTACGTACATTTTATAGATCCTTCATACAGCTCGTACGGCGTAGGATATGAAACATATATGATTCCACACCAATTGTGTCACACTGAAACACACGCGAAAATCGCACGACGTAAATAGGAATACAAGGCCAAATTCCGATATTATCTGATGTGGTGTAATATAATGTAGTATAATGTATTATAGACAATATAAAATAGTCATTGTCAAGTCAATCTACATAAAATACACAAGATTGGATGGCCCAGATTTCAACATTAAATAGTGTCAATAAACAGTTTTACAGGTCAATATATTACCACATTTCTTGTTTTTCACTCGTCATTAGTAAACTTACACGGTTAACTGCCCGCATAGTAAGCATCCTTGATAAATCAGATACGTGACGAAGTCTTAATATGCATGTAGGTGTATAATAAGCATTATAGACAACAACCCCTATAAAGTCTGTTGCATTTCGTTTCATAACTCAGTTTCTACATTACATTCACAGCAGTAATCCATGAATTCGTTTTCAGAATAAGATGGTAGATAATTTTAAAAAATTCGTAGTAACCTCACAAATTGTTTCTTGTCTTCAACTTTGTCAGTAATATATTTGGGTAAGCTGTTAAAGATCTTAATACTCGCACAATAAGTACTGTTATGATATAATGCCACATTTCTTCATGGCATATGAAGGTGTAGTCTTCTCCTTGTACGTTTATTATAGATTGTGTTCTTAAAAGTAAATTATTCCAAATCGTAAGCTAGAAGAGTCATTAAGGGCATTGTATAATGGGATGGTACTATCAGTACTTTGAATATAAGAAAAACTGGTCTGCATGAGCTTCAGGAATTAATCCTCATCATAATTCTAAGAGCTTTCTTCTGCAATTTGAAAACTTTAATAATAGCCATTGAATTACCCCCAAAAGCTATACCATACTTCATTATTGAATTAAAATATGCTTGATAAATTATTTTGAGTGTTTCAGTGTTACTACAATGCAAAATATATCTAATTGCATAGCATGTAGTACTTAGTTTTGGCAAAGTGTGCATAATATGTTTCTATCAATGTATGTGTTTAGCTTTTTCTAACCTAAGAAATGTAATATCTTCCTTTATAAGCGTATCTTTATACCAGGGTTGGAATGGTGCATTTTTAAGTGATTTGAGTCAAATTTCATTAATTTTGTTTTATCTAAGTTTAATGAAAGTCCATTAATTGTAAACCATTTACTCAGAGAATTCAGTATGGTTACAGACTTTATTTGCAGATCATGCATACTTTTACCTAAAAGCAATTCGCTTGTATCATCTGCATATTATTGATCTGGAAGCATAATTTATACCAAGTGGAATGTCATTTGTATAAAGGAGAAATAATAATGGCTCCAAAATTGAACCTTGGGGGATGCCACATTTTATTTTTCTCCAATTTGAAAAGAATTTGCCTTGCTTATTGTGCAGTTTTTCAACTTTTTGTTTTTCCAAATAAGTTTTAAACCAAAGAATAGTTGTGTTACAGGTACAATAGTATGTTAATTTATCTAGAAGAAAATTATGGTTTACACAATCGAACACTTTAGCTAATTGCAAAGAATGTCTGCTGTCTGTCTGCTTGCATTTAGAGCAGTTACTATGTTATTTGTTAGTGTAAAAACTGCAATAGTACATTCTTTCCTGAAACCAATTGTTCACATTTCCAGACCTTATTTGCTCTTAAATGTTGAAATAATCCATTAAACAACACTCTTTCCAGTATTTTAGAAAATGGGGTCTGCAGTGAAATAGGACTATACTTTGACATGTTGGTTGTATCGCCTTTTTTCCTTTTTATTAACAGGCTTAACAACTGCATATTTTGATCTGTCAGGATAGATACGAGATCGTAAGTGATGCATTATGACTAAGAGGTTTTCTTATTATATGTGCACAGTGTTTTAGTATCCTGCAGGAAATCCCTTCGCAACATGCGGAGTTTTCTGGTTTCATTCGATAATGATAACTAAAAATTTTTTAGTGTTTCTGTGTTAATAATTCTTATTTTGTGTTTATTTGAAAACAATTGGGCTTTAATATGTAATTTTCTCCCTATTAGTATTTGTCCATCATGATAAGGAAGTCCATTCTTTGTGGGGTGAACTAAATAGCTGCCCTTTCTCTTTTATCTTAAAAAAATGTTATCAGTGAAGGATCCTATGATTTTACTTATGCTAGTTAGAAATTCTATTACTTTATTTAAATTGTAAGTATTTATTAAGGATTGAAGTTGTTCTTTTTTGTGGTTATCTGTAAAATAATTTATATTTTTATCACCACAGAATATGAGTTCAGTAGATATATGTTCTAGATGTTTCAATGTATCACCTAATTATTCAAAACAAGAATATAAATTTCACATGGAGCTCTGTATGAGCATAATATAATAAATTTTGCGGAATTTATTTGTAATTTTGCTCCACATGTTCTGAAAATTCTTCTTTACATTTATAATGGAGATCCAGAACTTGGAATGATATATTGTCTTTGACTAAAATCCATACACCCCCATTTAGATATCCTTTACAACAAAAGTTTGTGGCCACTTCATAGCTAGGGATATGGAAATTTAACAGCTCGTGCTTTTTCATATTGTGTTCACTTACACATAAAATGTGGGGATAGAAACATTCTTCATCCAAAAAAAATACTAGTTCATTTTTCTTTGTTTAGGCCCATTATGTTTTGATGATATATAATTAAGGATTGTGTACTTATATGGCTTTGACTTTTCGGATTGTTTGGTGTTACATTCACAAAAAATCCTTTCTCTTTGATATTGGGCTTTTTCTTTGTCTCTTGGGTAACTGAGTTGGCTTAGTTAGTTCATGCATGTTGTCTAAGTGCTTACTGATGACATTACTTCCTCCTGTGTTTGATTGGAAGTTGCTAGTACTTTGGTTGTCCATGTTAACCTTATTGCATTATCTACTTTAAGTTTACACTGAACTCCCTACATCATTTCCACCAATCTGTTGACTGTTTCTCCTTTGCTAGTGCTTTTCATGTAGATTCCATATCTTGTGAAGAAATCCTTAGGTAGTTCTGCACTTATCACAGTTGCATATTTGAGTTTACCAATTAGCGTATTTAATTTCCCATTGAATAGTCTTGTTTCTGCATTGACAATGAATAATTCTCTGAAGTCCCATCTGCAGGGAGCATCTGTGACAGTGATTTTGGTCTGTGCTAATTTTACGTCAAGTAGTTCTATATTTGTTTTAGTCCCTTTGTAGAAGTATTTCGAGTGATGTTATTAGCTGATACAGTGGTTTGTGTTATGACATTGCATTGCAGAGGCATTTCACAAATTTGTATTTTACACAGATCAGACACTGTGTGAGATATGTGTATCCTTTTCAATTAAGAAACCGTTGCTAGATGCCCAAATTGATTTACTGGAGTACATGGTGTCACATCTAAGCAAACTTAAGTGCATTTGAATTTGGTTTATATTTACATATTGCAATACTTGAGATATGCAGATGTATTCTTACCCAAACATGAGACTGAATTCGGGTCATGAGTAGTAGGAGGAACACATACCATTACAGGGCTGGTCCCTATGATGATACACTGATCATCTGTTTCCCTGCCAGTTGTCCCAGTGGCATGCTGTAAATTATAAGGACATTTGCAAACAAGATACTAATTACAGAGGTCTACTGATTGGGCTGTCTCGACAGAAGAAACTAGCTGCCTCTGTCATATGATTGTAAGAGAGTAGGGTGAAAATGTTCAGGTTATAGGCAACTTGTTCCACAGAGCTGCAGTAGCACAATTGGCCAGGCAGTAGCAAAAGTGCCTGAACATTTGGATGGGTGACCACTCAGAAGTGTTTTCATGTGAAGTTGCTTTATTTCATGTGGTGGATTTCAACATGGCTGTTTGTGACAGTTCCCTGTTGATTGCATCTGTTTACCCAGACTGGGTACTGGGCCCCTATCCCCTTGTTTGAGTCTGAGGCATAGCATGTAAAGTATTGTTCCATCTGACTCACCTAAACCTTGAAGGTGAAGATGGTGTTCATCCTCAAGTTGATGACACATCTCACTTTAGCACAGTCCATGCACCCAAGAGCAAGGTTAACAACAACACTGAATCACCATGAAAGCTTTAAATGAATAGTGGATTACATATTTGGATGAGGTTTTAATATCTATGTTCTGTCATACTTTCCAGGTTCTGTTAATACCCACATAATTATTTAAGTTTTACAGAGTTACAGATCTAATTTGAATTTTATGTTTATTCTGTTCTTTAACTTCCATGGTATTTGACTTCTTGTATTTAGGTCTGTCTGCGTGAGGCTTCTATTTTGCTTACTTACTCGGTGTCTTTTCTTGTCAGAATAAGATAGTGATAAGTATAAAAACCATTTAAAAGACAGGACAATAGTTGCATTTGATTGCAATCTTTTTGTCTATTGTGAAGTGATGAGTACCAAATGTGTTTTATGTCATGGTGTGGAAATGTTGTCTTGACAGATTTTTGAAGTGATGGTGTTTTACAGCTGTAACACATTATCATAACAATTTTCCTGTGAGTTGTTTCTCCGCAGTTTAAACTTTCAAATATTTTCTGTTCCTACTTTGAATTGAAATCTCCTTAAAAATGTTGTTGTGATTAAGGAAATATATAAAGCAGTAAAGTAAATAGTTGTTCTGTCCCTGCCATGAAGGCATATGAAGTAGTGTATGTATACCTCCACCCATTCTTAACCTCAGCACTAGGTGGAGGTGAGTGGTGCATCACGTAATTCCTCAGAAATTTGCTGTTTATATAATCACCTTTATCACTAGTTGGAGATTGAGAATGCAGAAGAGTACTGGACCAACCATGTTTTAGTATCACTATTACTAACAAATATGACTCTTTGGGATGGTAAATCCAATTAGATGGTGTGAATATGTACAGTTATCCAGTCTTGACTTAGAGGCACATTGTTGTGGTACACTTGAATTCACAGACTTTCGGTAGCTCAGTTGGTATAGTGACTAGTCTGAGGGCTGTATGATGAAGTAATCAGCATTCAGTTCCAAGCACATAAGGGGATTTTTCCTGTGTCCAAAGTATCTAGAGAAGCTATGGGGCACACACGCCTCCTGTTCAGTGGGTACTGTGGGCTTCTTTCTTAGCAGAAAAGTGGCTGTGTCATGATGCTAACTGCTGAACCTGATCTTTTATTGGGGTCAAGAATGGGTGAATCTGTACCTCTACTTCCACATATGCCATAATTGCATGGTGTTTAATTATGACAGGGGTATATGTACCTTTACGTACATGATTATATGCTTGTTAAATAATGTTAACTTGAACTGTAAAGATGTAGGTGCAGAGATTGAGAGTCGAGTTAGCTGAGAGTATGGTCTGGCAGTGCGCTGTTATGAATGCAGTGAACCTTTGTGTTCCATAGAAGGGAGGGAATTTCTTGATAAGCAGAACAACAGTTTCTGAAGAAGGGCTGTACCCTGTACAGTGACTCATTTAGTTAGAATGTAATTAAAACACGAACTTGTGTATTTACTAAGTTTGTCCTTAGTTTCATGTGTAATCCATATCAATTATGTTTTCAGTGCAGAGGAATGGGTTCGAGCTATAAACAACCCTACACTGAAAATTGAAGAAGCACACACCTATTCGTTTTCCAAGTATGTGTGCCATCGTCATTTTGCAACTGATCAGTTCACTACTCCTAAAAGGCTGCGTCTCAATCGGGGTGCCATACCTACACTGTTTTTAACATCGTCTGATAACTCTGAAATTTGTCCTTCAGAGTTAGAGATGCATAAGGTTGTATCATCTGTGAGGTTAGTAATAGTGAAATGATTCGTATGATTGTGTGGTGTCATGTCTCACACTTATGGCATTTGTAAGTTATTAAATTTATTGTCATCTGCAACAAGCTATAAGCCCTTCAAGGCTTGTTTTGTGCTCATGGGCAGTAATTTGTCCAGTTTTACCTTGGTTGACTTATGTTTCTTTTGTCACTGAGAGGGTGCTTATACACTAGCTTGGGAATGCGTGTAAATTTTGTTTATATGAGAATAAACTTAAAAAGACGTTGCCATTTTTTACATTTACAACAAAAGTGAGCTTTTAGGAGATTGAAGCCTATTGTGTTTGTTGTTGGTTGTTAAACCGATGGATGTTCATTCTCAGTTTTCTCCCATAATAATAGCAGGCTTCAAAATCTGGAGTGTTATAATTCCATTCCATCTATGGCACTACAGCCCCTTCTGGGCCCTGGCCTCCCTGTCTTCACTTTTGTCCTCTGTCCTCATGTTCCTAAGATCTGTGATGTGTCCCTTTGGAGGACATCCTCCCATCTTGTTCTTGGTTTTCCTACTGGTCTTGTATTATGAAATTTCCCGTTAAGAACTAGAAATATTAACGTATAGGCATGTACAAATCCCAGGTGCCAGGTCGCCATGGTGACTAAATTTTGCAAAGTGGTGTTTAATATTTGTGGTCTGTTCAGTGTGTTATTCGCTTTATGTTACCCTGCTGGTGCCTAGAATTTTGAGGTTGCTCCTACATTTTTGGAAAATTTGTGCACTCCTGCAGTAATACGTTAAAGCTTTTGTGACTTTGACATGGAATCTATTGTGTTGTACCTGTTCTATTCTGGCATTCCAACATGCCTTTTATACTGTTTGTTCCCAAGGGATTTTTTTTTTTTACTGTGTACATTATGTCAAACCCAGTGTCTGCATTTGGAAGGGCCTTGACAATTCTCTATTTGTCACTCATTGTGTTTCCTAGAATGGATTTTCTTAATCTTAGGCAAGCTTATGAGTGACTTCCACTTTCTGCAGTTTGTATTGTATTTTAATAGAAGAAGCAAACTGTATTCACGTGTGTAAGTTGCCTCATTTACCTTCTCCATTCTTAAGATGGCTAGTGAGGGTGGTAGAGGGAAAGATGGGTTTCTTTGTGTGGTGCACAATTAAGGAACTGAAAAATGGGGAATAGCTGAGGATTTATGAGTCATTAGTTATGTTGTTATATGTTTACTGTTGTGTAAAAAGCCATATTGAAATACCATTCTGTTAATTTTCAGACTGTATTAGAGACGTGTCATTAGTGACCTGTGATGCACTTTGTTTTTTTTTGTGTTTGTACACATTTGTTTGTCTTATTGCCTCATTTAATGTGTAAAATGTCTTACTTCTTTGTCACTGCAGGAATGGCAGTATTGACAGTTTTGCAGAGCCAATTGTAACAAAAAAACATCAGCTGGAAGAGCCAAATATTGGTAGGTGCTAAATAAGAAGTCAGACTTGAATTATGTGTGTGTTCTAATGGTAAGTGATGAAATAGGGTGAACATTAGTTTTAGACATCATTGTTTGAAGTACCTATTGCTAGTGGCATGCTAGTGATAGTACTTGCTGCAACTTGTGTTCCACAGTGTAGTGGTAAAACTTCAGGATCATGTTCTTCGGTTTATTTGAAGCAAAAAAATCTAGTGACACATTCAAAGCAAGTTGCAGTTGCTGTAATTTGAGTGTGTTCCAGTTTGCAAACTATCATGGTTAATGGCTGTGGCTGTATTGTGTTGCAGTAGGGTGGGGTGTCCAAATGCCTAACATGATTACAAGTGAAGAATCTGGTGGCATGCAATTTGTATACAGTTTTTGCTGTGTATGTGCTAGGGCTGATACGGTAGAGTAACAGTAACAATATTGACTTTGCAGAATATACGTTTCTGCATGTCTGGGACTGTTCACAGGACTCCGAGGAAGAATGAATGCAGTGTGAACAACAGCAGCATGGATAAGGTGATGTTTGGGCAGCATTGTCTTAAAGCCCAGGTATAAGAATATAAAGATTTTCTGGGATGACTTATAGCATAGGATGAGGTATGGAGAATTTTGCATCAAGATTTTTTCTATGCAGATTGCTGTAAAATAGTACATCTCTCACCAGGAAGTAATGCCAACAATGTGTGATTTGAGGATAAGTGCAACCATGACTACAAATTCTGCCTCACATTTGGTTCACAGATAAGGCTGAATTTACCTGAGATGGTATTACAGACACAAGGGTTGCACACTGTTGGGCATAGGAAAATCCACATGAGGTAGCAAAGTGTCATTTTCAACTCTGATTTTCAATTAGTATGTGGTGTGAAGTATTACTCGATATCACATATTATTGAGTGATGTTTAACAGCCATATTATGGGAATTTTATGGAAAATTAATTTCTGCTGTGTTTAGAGGATGTGCCTCTTGCAGCATGCGGTTGAGTGTGACTACAACATGGTGGAGCACCTCCACATTTTCAGAGATCTAATGGAATTTTTGAAGGGTGATTATGAAGGAAGATGGATAAGAAGAGGACAGGTGGTTTGTCCCATTCAGTTATCTGACTTGAACACACTACATTTCTTTTTGTGGGATTGCATATAGTCAAGATGGTGTCATGGTGATAAACCAGAATCTACATATCAGTGACAGCTGGCCATTGTTGATAGAAACAAAGTGAGATATGAGCAGTGACAGCTTTCATTGGTATGACTGGTAGCTTGCATGCACGTTTTAAATGTGGTGCAATAACCTTGAAACTTTAAGTGTTGTTGTAATTGTGTAAAATAATGACATTAAAGGTGAGTTGAAAAGAAACAATTTTTTGTTCGAAGGCGATTGAGGAGCTCATGAGAGAGAGAATTGACACATGACAGTCAGGGACTTGGCAGGAGAGATTGGGATAGGTCACTGTGTAGTCTAGGAGTGGTGGAATGTTCCCTGCTTGCTGACAGATGAGCACATACTAAAGATAAAAAGTGATTCCTCACAATTGCTGGAACATTATTCTGTCAAGAGTGATGACTTTCTTCAGAGCATTGTTGTGGGTGATGAAAGCTGGTTTCATCACTTCGATCCGGAAATGATACAACAGAGCATGGAATAGCATCGCAGAATCACCCATGTAAAAGCCAAAAACAATTCCGTGTGCCTGTAGGACCATGGGAACTATATTACTGGATAAAAGGGGGCACATATTGGTTGAGTTTTGCCATGAAGGGAAACCATCAATGCTGCTTACAACCTTCAGGTCCTTCAGGAGCTTTGTTGTGCACTGTGTTACAAATGTTCAGGAAGGAGAAAGATAATACTGCTACACAACAACACATGGTCACTCACTGCTGTGTGTGGAGTTGGTTTGGAGGAACTGCTGATACCTTCTCCCTATCCACCCTACAGTCTTTACCGAGGCCCCACCATCTACCACTTGTTCAGTTAATAAAGGATCAGATGTGAGACCAGTACTATGGAACCAATGAGGCAGTCCAGGAAGCCATCCGTTGTTGTTTATGATTTGCTAAAACAGAGTTCTATTACAACGAGATTTTCAAATTTTTAGGACAGTGGCAAAAATGTGTTGAAAGTGATGGGGATTTTGAATACAGTGCACAGTTTTGGATGACTTGGTGTTTTCTTATTCGTACCTTTACTCAACTGTGAAATAGATTTAATCATGACTTTTGGTACAGCCCTTGTAAGTTTACCTTCAGATGGTTAATAATATTGTGCAATAATTGATATTGGAGAATTTTATTGACCATCTAGGTGTAATATTTAAGGATTGCACATTGCATTGTGTCAGTCAAATGAAGTTTGATTGACACAATATATTGTGCAAACTAAAGGAAAATAATGGATAGTCTGTTGTCAGTATTGTGCAATATTCATATAATTATCATCTGCAAAGCAGTAAACATCTCCAGCACAATAATTCCAATGGATTGAGGAGATATAGAATTTATGAATTTAAGGTCTTCAAGAGCATTTCCATTGGCCAAATAGACTGGTGTAATGGATTAACACTGACTGAGAGTGACTGCTTCTCACATGTATTTCTTTTAGTTAATGTAGTGGCAACAGTCTCCAGTAGCTCATCAAATGATGTACCATCCAAATATAAAAACTTTTGTAGTCGTGTGGCGCACTGTTTCTGAGAGTGAAGTTTAATTCCGGGCTTTTCAAAATTATGTAGAGTATTATAAAACTGTAATGTCTCAAGATCTGTTGGACAAAATGCACTGCAACAAAAGGAACCTTACGGCAGTGTTAATGAAGAACCTTCCAGAGTGGTTATAATTATACAGATTTGATATCTGACATTTGAAACCCAAAGTAGAGCTTTGATTTCTCATAGGATAAATGGGGTCTTGTATTTTTTTTTACTCATATGTGTAGTAAAAATTCTGAAATGTTTATTAACATCTTACACTGAGAAAATTTTACAGCACCAGTTTATTTTGGTAGTTGATGCAAATAACACATGTGATATCTCAGCTGTTTGTTCTTAGCCATCGATCACTGTTCCTTAGTGAAAGACAATTTACATTTGTTGCTGCAGTGTTCAGTATTCCATGTCTTTGGAGTGAAATTGCCAAAGTCATCACGTGTGTTTTGCAAGATTTCTGTGGAAATGGATTCTTAAATCTCAGTGAGAAATCTTAGCACCACAAGATGGAAGTAGGATCCAACCAGCTATTCGTAATTGGCAGTTTGGGCAGATGAAATAACTTATATGTTCACTTGAATGCACATTGATTCATCAGTTAGCTTCGAGTATTTGACATTTAGTTGCCCATGTGCATGTTGTAATTTTGAAAAGTGGCAGTCTTTACGGCTTTGTCATGTTCGTCTGTGAAGCTCACTTCTTCTGGTGGTTGGTGCTTTTTAGTGTACTTTCAATTTTGTCCATGCTACTGCAGTTAAGTCTCCCCAGATTCCGGCTTCTAAGTCACCCCATTTCATTTGAAGTGTTTGGGGTCCAGAGCCATGTGGCATGCCCTTACAGTGTGGATGGACTGTACCACAGAACTCTATTTATCTGTTAGCCAGATAAAACAGGAGAAGCAGAGAAGTTGTCCTTCAACAGCCTCTGCCCATTCCCTACTGCTGTACTGGTAAGATGTCTCGTGGTTGTGCCCATCACTGTCAGGTTTCCTGGCATCATGAGTGGAATGTAAGAAGCACATTATATGAAAATATCAGTCATACTTCATAGTTTTGCTGGAATAGTGTGTGTGGAATTGTTCCAATGTAGACCAGTGCTCTGGGTCATGTCTCATATCATGACCTTTTTGTACATTTAGAGCCAAGGACAGGAGCATGGCTGACATTGTCATGTCATGAAGGGGGGATAACTACTGTGAACTACATTGGCACACTGAGAGGAATTCTGTCCTTATTGATAGAAGGGGCCCTCATTTTTTGGCACCCCTGGGAGCTTCGCTAAATGGATGGAGATCCCTACATCTTCCTTGTAGAGGTTCTCAGTTTGAGAATCCAGGTTTTGGATCTTCATTTTCTTCCTCTTCATGTGCTTTCACTACTTTAGTGTCAGTGAGGTGCCTGCTGTATCCATCAGTCAGTGTTTAGGGAAAATGTTTCATTTCTGGCACTGCCTGCCGTCCTTTCCATATGTATGATAAGCAGAACAGATGCTTCACATTATTGCTACTTTGAGTATACACTAAAAGTTCTTTACATTTATGCTGTAGAATGAAACGTGTTTTACAAAAGATACAAATGCACGCGCGCGCGCGTGTGTGTGTGTGTGTGTGTGTGTGTGTGTGTGTGTGTGTGTGTGTGGGGTGGGGGGCACACATGTGCTTGCATGCAACAGAGTGGGTGGGCAATGCGTGTAGGATCACTTGTTTTCTTTGAATGTGTGTAGAGTGAGAAAGAGAGGGAAGGAATATGACCCCCTGCAATGTAACTGCTTTGAAATTCAGATACATACAAACCCTGCTATATTGCCACGGTTTTTTCACTGCATGTTGAGGCAGTATGTTGAGGGTAGCTGTGTACTGAAGGTGGCAGAAAATCAAAATATGGTATGATAGGGAATTTCTGTTCAGGGATTTTCTTGGGCACTAAGGAAGGGTGGCACTATATTGGGGGTTGAATGTAAATTCCTGACTTACATTAGAAATATGGTGTGTGTGTGTGACTCACTCACTAGTGGTACAAAATACCTCTCCTGCATATCCAGACGCTGGTGACAACCATTGCTACACTATGAACATCCAACTCAAAGTGTTCGTGGGATAGCCTAATGCTTCCAGTCCCCCTAAGGACATCACAGTGAAGGATGAAAATTAGTGTCACTCAGTTGAACACACATCGTACAGCCAGGTCTCTTTCTTTAATGGCCAGTTTACTGTGTACATGTATGGAAAAGGTTAATTGTCAAACCTGATGAGACTACTTTGGATACCTATGGATAGATGGGATGATAATATTAGAGTGGATCATGAACAGTGTGCTTGGAGATGATGGAGTGAATTCAGGTGGCTTAGAGTTGCTCTGATGGAAGGCATGTATAAAATGATCTTAGGGTTTTATAAACCATGGAATATATTAACCAAGAAAGGGTCACTGTTGGAGGAATTGGTGCTCCATGTTCTTAGTGACAATAGTGTTCCATGTACATGTAGTATGGTGCATAAACATAAAACAAATAGCCATTACATGCTTTGTGCATACAGAGATTTAACCTTTATCCGGCGAAAGTAGTACGGCTTTTAATTTAATTTTCGTGCCCACGGTATGGTGTTTATATTAGACAGTCCTTTAAATTGTTGCGCGTGGTTGCCTATAAACGTTTATTAATTATGAACCGAAGGTGATGAAACAATTAAATAATCTGCACTTTTGCGAATAAATCAGAGATAT
>Ga0123355_10012117_pt1 | contig 13341 bp, 9 predicted proteins | sample TergutEmb28metaG_3_FD_89872 | JGI IMG/M metagenome (GOLD analysis project Ga0123355, IMG submission 89872) | Embiratermes neotenicus P1 segment gut microbial communities from Petit-Saut dam, French Guiana - Emb289 P1 | ecosystem: Host-associated > Arthropoda: Insects > Digestive system > Gut ...
CAGGAGAAGGTCCGCGAGGACATGGAACGCGACCGCTTCTTCACCGCCGAGCAGGCGCGTGACTACGGGCTGGTGGACAGGGTGATCACCGAGCACGTGATGAGCCGGCAGGTGACGGGCTTCCGGCCGGGCGGCAACGGCGGCTGATCGTCACCTGCGGTTGTGCGCGCCGGCGGCTGATGACGACCTCGGTTGCGAGAGCCGCCGGCGGGCCGATCGCGATCTGCGGTTGCGAGAGCCGCCGCGCGCGGCACATCCCGACGTCAGATCGATTTGACGAATGTGACCGTCCTCTGACGGGCAGCTAGGCATGTATGTCAATTTGTCGTTCCCGCCGTCCGGCGCGGCTGAGTACCCTCAAATAGCGATGCAGCGCTCTGCCCAGGTGGAAGCTCTGGTTTTGCGTGTGGTTGCCGGAACGGATCCGGCCGGAAGACTGGAGGCGCTCTGCGAGCTGCGTCGCGAGCTCGACGCAATCGAGTCCGAGCTGGCCGCGGATGCGGTCCGTGCCGGAATGTCCTGGCGCGAGATCGGGGCTGCGATCGGTGTCTCCAAACAGGCCGCCCACCGCCGCCACCGCGACAGCGTCGCTCGCCTCGTGAAGGAGGACGACGCGGCTGACGTCACGACGGCCGGTGGCGTCAACGTGTCCGTCCCCGTACGGCGAGCCGTGCGCATCGCCAGACAGGAAGCGGCCGGTCTCGGTGCCGACGAGGTCGGCACCGAGCACCTGCTGCTCGGGATCCTGCAATGCGGCGACGAGCAGGCGATGACGCTGCTGCGACGGCTCGGCGTGACGCTGGAGGCGACGCGCGACGCCGTGCAGCCGACGACCGAGATGACGCTCGAGGCCGCCCGCCGCGCCTACGCGAACAGCGAGCGGGCCGGCGCGGCGACGCTCGTGTCGCCACTTGCCCGGCGGATCCTCGAACGCGCGCTGACGCACGCGGCGGCGGGCGACTCGAACGAGTTGACCGCGCTCGAACTGCTCCACAGCGTCGTCATGCACGACGACTCGGGCGCCGCGCGCACGCTCGCGCGGCTTGGCGTGGATCCCGCGCGGGTGCGGGCGGAGATCGCCGCGGTGTCGATCTGAGCCAGCGCCGCATGAGCATCGCGCGGCCGGTCGTGCGGGCTCACGCGGGTGAGCTGCTCGATCAAATCGGCGACGTGCTGTGGCGAGTCGGGCACAGGAGTCAGCCCCGTCGCCGGATGCAGCTCGGTGGCGCCCGCGACCGTGCGCAGCAGGACCCCCAGCCCAAAGAGGTCGCTCTGGCGGGTCGCCGGGCTGCCCTGGAGCAGCTCCGGCGCCAGGAAACGCAGCGTTCCCACGACCTCGTCGGAATGGGTGATCTGGCCCTCGAGCTGCGCGAGGCCGAAGTCGGTCAGCCGGGCGTGACCATCGCTGTCGAACAGGACGTTGGCGGGCTTGATGTCTCGGTGCAGCACGCCGTGGTCGTGGACGGCTGCGACGGCCGCGAGCAGCTCACGGGCGAGCGCCTTGATCGCACACGGTTCGAGCGGGGCACGATCCAAGCGCTCGCTCAAGGTCGCGCCCGCGATGTAGTCCATGACGATGTACGGCTGCCTTGCCGCGAGGTCGTAATCGTGGACGCGGACGATATTCGCGTGCCGGATCTTCACCTGCGTTCGCGCCTCGCGCGCGAAGCGCGCCACGGCGACGGCGTCCTCCGTGAGTGCGTCGGCAATCACCTTGAGCGCGACCGGCCGCTCGAGGCGCTCGTCCCGTGCTCGCCAGACCGTGGCCATCCCGCCGACTCCGACCACCTCCTGCAGGCGGTACCGCGCGCCGATCTCCTCGCCCGCGGTCAGACCGCGGCGGGAGCGCGCGGAATGGGCGTGATCAGTGACAGCCACCTGCTGCGGAGCTACCCGCACCGCCGCGCCGCTAAAATCAGGAGCAGACATGCCCCTGGGGACGACAGGCTTCGACGTGGTCGGATCGTGGGGGTGGTTGCGAGTCGAGGTTCCCGGGAGGCCTCGTAAAACACCTGGGAAACCATAAGTGCGGACACGCACAACTTTGATCTTGGCCTCGCTGCTTAATCTCAGCTAGCTAAGACTCATCTCGGCCCCCGTTAGCCCGCGGCGGAGGATCCGGGATCAACTAGTGGGCTTGCTCGGTGAGGATTTGCTCCCTCCGATCCGAGGACCACCCAGGGAGCTGGCTCCCCAGAACCCCGCCGGCGAGGCGACTGGGAAGTGAGATTTGAGCGCCGGCTACGCTCGTAGACGCCATCTCTTACGCGACCGCGGACGGGGGTTCAATTCCCCCCGTCTCCACTCCAACTCCCCCGTGGCCACGGGGGAGTTGCTTCTTCTGAATGACCCTGGGTGCCCCCTTTTGGGCTGCGTTGGGTAAGGTTCGCTGCCAATGAGGATTCCGGATCCTGAAGCCCTGGCGCATGCCGATGCCCGACTCGGCGATGTGCAGGTGGCGCTTGATGACGTCCGACAGGTTCTCCGGGGCGCCGCACAGGTCGAGCGGACGGCGCAGAAAGGAATGCGGGTCCTCCGAACCGTTGGTGTAGCGGCCATCGGACTGGCTCTCATCGTGGTTGCGGCGTCAGCTCTTCGACGACGCCACGCCGAATGATCGTCGACGCCATCGTTTGCCTTGCGATGGTTCCGAACCGACGGGGGATCTGAAGGCTGCCAGGAGCGTGGTTACGCTAACAACCGCCGGTAGTCCCCCGGCGTCGATATCGGACCGTGCTTTGCGTGCAACTCGTCGAGCGCCTTCGCTCTGCCCTCCCGGCTCGCGATCACGGTCGAGAGGAGCGCTTTCAGCTCTTCCGTTGTCGGGAACACGAGGGCGTGGCCGGCGGCCTTCGCGTAAGGGCCGAATGCAAGCACGACGAGGTTCAGGTAGAACGCGGCCTTGACGACGTCAAGGACGTGTGCGCCGGCGTTGATGTCGAGGTACACGGACGCCCTGTCCAACTCCTCGCGAATCTGGCTGTGGTTGATCGTGGGGGTCAGCGTCAGGTTCGTGTATCCGCGCGCCAGGCCGTGGAGCTTGTCGCTCATCAATGTCGGGGCCGCAACGGAGAACGTGACCTCCGGAAATGCTTCCAGCAGCTCCACGAGACCTGCGATCTCATCACTGTAGGTCAGTGTGAACGCGCGCCTGGGGTCATAGTCGTGCTTGTCGGCGAACTGCCCAATGTGTGAGAGGTAGGTGAGGTCCAGGCCGGTTTGCGGGTACAGCGCTGCGACCTTCTGCCTCAGCCGCTCGTCGCAGAAGACGATCCGCGTGAGCGCCTCCGGACGCTCGAGCTCGGTTGCCATGTTGTCCGGCACGTCGCCGGTCATCGGCTCCTGCCAGAACAACGTCGTGTTCGGCACCGTCGCAAGTCTGCGCATCACGAACAACGGGTACGACAGTGAGTTGATCAGGAAGCGGTCGTCCACGAGCCCCATGTCGTCGACGAAGTACGAGACGAAGCCCGTCAAGTTCGCAAACGTCAGAAGGTTGTGCTTCGACCGCATGGTGACGACCCGTGAGACGTGATTGACCTCGATGTCCCGCTTCGTCGGTCCCCGGTACACGGTCTGGTAGGGAACGCCGTTGCCGTAGTAGGTCGCGGCGTAGTGGTTGCCGTACCGGTCGTAATGGTCGGTGTGGCCCAGCGTCTGGTCCGGCAACAGCCAGTCGACGCTTTCCACCTGCCGGAACGAGTTCGCCTCGTAATGGATCCGGCCGAGCACGTATCCGTCGCGCAGGATCTCGCCGTAGACCTCCGGCCCTTGGCGGATTTCACACCAGGCGGGTACGGGGACCTCGTTGAAGAACAGCGGCGAGCCGGTCCGCTCAAGTCCCGTGTACGTGGTGAAGGGGCAAAGAGCCTCGTCGGGGAGTTCTCCGCGATACCGGACGACGACCGGTGTGAAGGATATATCCGCGGTCCGCAGCGACTGCATCAGCTCCTGCGTGGCGGCGTCGTAGTCGTTGAAGATCGCTAGCAGTGCTCCTCCCCACCGAGGAGGAGACGCTCCCAGCGCTCGCCGACGTTGGCTGCCGTGTAACCCTCGGCCAGCTTCAGGCTCTGTCGCCGCATTTCGTCGAGTGCTCCTGAGGTCAGCGCCTCGACGATGGAGCCGGCGAACTGGTCGACGTCCTGGTCGGTGTTGGTGAACGGGACCAGGTAGCCGTTGACTCCGGGATCGATCATCTCCCGGTTTCCATAGTCGACGTCAAACCCGATGAGCGGCAAGCCTTCGGCCATCGCCTCGAGCAGGGAGAGGCCGAAACCCTCGGACGTGGATGCCGAAACGTAGAGCCCGTACGATCCGAGCACCCCGTCCAGTTTCTGGTGCCCCATGAGGCGCACATAGTCCTGTGCCCGCGTCTCCCGGATCACGGCGCGCAGGCGATCGTGGTTACCTTCACCGTAGATGTCGAGGCGGAGTTCGGGCAGTGCGTCCCGAGCCGTTCTGACCGCGCGGATCAGGATGTCGATGTGCTTCTCCTCTGCGAGGCGGCTGGCGGTGACTGTCGCGAACGGGTCGTACACCGGTTGCGGAGCGGGCCTGGTGACAACACCGGCCGGGATGCACACCACCGGGATCTCATTGGCCGGTCCGCGCGATGCGAGCTGTTGCTGCAGGACCTCCTTCTGTCGGCGCGTCGACACGACGAGCCCGTCTACCAGGTCCGGCCGGGTGAACACGTTCTCGTAGTGGTTGTTCCAGAGCAGCACGCCGTCTTCGACCTGCCTGAGGTCGAAGTGCTCAGCGTGCACTACCGAGTACAGACGGTGCTCGCCGATCACCGGGTAGATGCCGTCGATTACATCCAACGCCCGGTCCACGATCACCACGTCATCCGGCCGGGTGAAGAGACGCTCGAACACGAACTGGAAGAACCGCGAGCGGCCGTCGAGCACCACGTTCCCCCGGAAAGATCCGGTCCCGGGGCGGTCCAGCGGGACAGCCCCGGGATGGAGCGGCGACGCCGGCGTGATCAGCGTGCGGGTGATCTCCTGGTCCCGGTGGAACTGCTCCGCGCCGACGCGGCCGTCCGCGGTGTAGAAGACGCGACGTACCAGTCGGTTCTCGTGGAAGTGCTCGACGTTGTTCAGCGTCCCGTCGTAGTGGGCGACGCATACGAGTTGATCGCCCAGTGTGGTCTCCACACGGTCGACGAACTGACCTCCGAGGGTCCTGATCCGGTGGCGCACGGGTGAGTCCGTGATGGAGACTTCAGTGTCGTCCGGACCCGTCTGCGAAGTAGCGTGCGGCTGCTCGAGCGTCGAGATGAACTGCGCGACGCTCACCGTGCACGGCAGCGTGTCGCGGCCCGTCACGAGGTTGTAGATCCACAGCACCTGGGCCCTCGTGAAGCCCAGCCGGTCTGAGAACACACTCAGGTTGGTGGACATGTAGTCGGTGAAGACGTAATAGTCGTCGACCCACGTGATGTCGGCGAAGATCGCTCGGCGGTACCTCTGGGCGTATTCGACGCCGCTCGATGCGAGGCCGATGGCCTTGTTGATGTTGTAGACGCGCACTAGGTCCGCGTCCGATCAGGCGAACTGAATGATGAGACCGCCGTCCGCACCGTTCTCGATGCGGCTCAGGCACAGGAGTCGGACGATGTCCCGGTTGATGCGCTTCTTCATCTCCTCGAAGGCAAAGTAGGCCTCCCTGCGGTACTCGTACTCGACCTTGTGCTGGGCCATGTTGCGGTCTTGAACGACGGTCTTCAACTGCTCCAGGAAGTCGACCTGCTCGACCCAGGCGACGTCGATCGCCTTGAGGAAGATGATGTTCTGGAAGCTTGCATAGACCTCAGCGTCGGCCAGAGCGTCCGCCTTCTCCTGAACCGCCCCGGAGAACATCTTCGACAAGAACGAGTGCACCTGCGGCTGATCGCCCGCGCCGAGGCTGTCAAGACCGGCGGGGAGGCGGTAGCTCAGGTTGTCGAGGATGTACCTCATGAGGGAGTCGCTGCTGTCACCGGCGCCGTCGGCCACCGCGTCGGCGAAGACGCCCGCCGCGATCTCCTCCAGTTCCTGTCTGGTGACCGGGTCACCCGTGATGATCTCGTTGCGCATCTCGTATACGAGGTCGCGCTGCCGGGCCATGGCGATGTCGAAGTCCTTCGAGAGCTTCCGCGCACCGCTGGCAGAATCCTCGCTTGCGCGCTGGGCGCGATCCAGCAGGCGCCTCATGGTGCGCGGGCTGAGCCGCTTCTTCTGGATGTTCTCCTGCTTCACCGAGCCGAACTTCACGGAGAGGTCGTCCTCCATCGAGGCGTAGAAGCGGCTGGACCCGGGGTCGCCCTGCCGCCCGGCGCGGCCACGAATCTGTCCCTCGATGCGCTGGTTGGGGAACTTCTCGGCCCCGATGATCACCAACCCACCCAGTTCCCTGGCGGCGGGCTCGACCTTGATGTCAGTTCCTCGCCCGGCGATCAGGGTGGCGACGGTGATCGCGCCCTTGCGCCCGCCCTCGCGGACCATCTCAGCCTCCTTGGCCTCGCTGAGGGCGTTGAGGAGGTTGTGCTCGATGCCGCGATCGAGGAGATACTGAGAGAACTTCACCGAGCTCTTGACGGAGCCCGTGGTGAGGAGGATCGGTCGCTCCGTCGCCCGCACCTCCTCGAGGTAGTCCAGGACCAGGCGCTCCTTCTCGTCGATCGTCTGGACGACGACGTCGGGCTCGTCCACGCGGATCATGGGACGGTAGGTCGGGATCTCGACGACCTCGGTTCCGTAGGTCTTGAGCAGCTCCTTCTCCGAGCCCTTTGCAGTGCCCGTCATTCCCCCCATGCGATCGAACATCAGGAACAGGTTCTGGTAGGTCACCGACGCCATTGCCCTGTTCTCCGTGGTGATCTCGAGGCTTTCCCGGCCCTCGATGGCTTGGTGAAGCCCTCCTTGAAGCTTGTTGCCCTCGAGGAGTCTCCCGGTCACTGAGCTGAGAAGCACGAGCTTGCCACCCACCACCATGTAGTCCCGCATGGGCTGGAAGCCCGTTCGTGCCCTCAGCGACAGATTGATGTGGCGGTTCAGCTGGAAGTAATTGGGGTCGTAGATGTTCTCGACGTGGAAGAACCGGTTTCCGGCGGCGATCCCGTCCTCGGTGAGGGTGACGACGCCGGCGCTCTCGTCGTGTTCGTAATCGAGGCCCTCGCGGAGCGTCGCGACGAACGCGTCGGCCAGGGGATACAGGTTTGACTGCACCCGCGGCGAGCCCGAGATGACAAGAGGCATCTGGGCGAGGTCGAGCAGGATCGCGTCTGCCTCGTCGATCAGCACGTAGTTGAACGGACGGAGGTACTTCTCCTGGCTCGTGCCGACGAGGTTCTCCAGGAGGTAGTCGAATCCCAGCTTGTCGCTCGTGGAGTAGATGACGTCGGCGGCGTAGATATCCTGCTTCTCGCTCGACGAGAAATCGCTCGCGGCTGTCTCCTGCACACCGATGGCAAGACGCAGGCCCATGAACTCGAACACCGGCCGGAACTCCTCGGCGTCGCGGCGCGCCAGGTAGCCGTTGACCGTGACGAGCATCGCGCCACGGCCGGTGAGCGCATTGAGGTACAGGGGAAGCGTCGCGGTGAGGCTCTTGCCCTCGCCGGTCTTCATCGCGGCGATATTGCCCTGGTGCATAACGATCGCGGCGAGGACCTGGTTCTCGTAGGGGAACTTCCCGACCATCCGTAGGTCCGCCTCCCGGACCGCGGCGTAGGCCTCGGGCAAGAGCTGGTCGAGCCGCTCGCCCTTGTCGATCCGCTCCCGGAACTCCCGCGTCTTGTTCCGGAGCTGCTCGTCTGAGAGCTCGCGCATCGCGTCCTCGTGGGAGCCCACCTGCGCGACCAGCCGCTGGTTCCTGGCCACGCCGCCACGGGCGGCAAGCTCACCGAAGCTGCCCCTAGCCATCGCCGCCCGCCTCCAGCAGGGTCAGGGACGTGAAACGAAGCTCGTCGCACCCACCGTTCACCAGGCGAATGGTGTAGTTATGGCAGCCCGGTGGATAGTCGAACTCATACTCTGGCGGGTACAGCACAGAGATGCTTACAACTTCATGGAACCGGTTGAAGTACTGCACCTCGAGAATGAAGGTGTCCTCCGGAACGGACATGATCCGCGGGACGATGCGGTAGGTCTTGCCGTGATGAAGCAGCGGCAGAGCGGGGGTCTGCCGCACCGACTGATAGTCGGTGAACGAGTACCACTCCTGGATCGTCGTGCCACCCGGCATGAGGTGGTTGACGAGGTGCGCAGCCCCCGAGGCTTCGACCGTGAGTGCGGATCCGTAGAGGGCGGCTTGGCTGTTGGGGCTGCCCCAGCCGACGGTCATGATCTCTTGACTAGCCATCGCGAGCCGCCAGGTACTCGTCGATGACCCTTCGGTACTGGTTGCTGAACCACGTCACTATCGACGCGCTGTCGTCGTTGTGACGGCCCTGGTAGCCACGGGCGATGACAGTGGTGGCCTTGCCGGCCTGCGAGTTGAGGAGCGTGTAATACGCCTGGTCGTCGTAGTCGTCCTGCAACATGTAGGACATTAGGATCTTCGTGTCTCCAAAACCCGGGACACCGCCCCATCGCTCGATGAGGTCCTGCGTGAAGCCGCCGATTGTGGATCCGTTCCCCGTGCGTGCCTCCCTCGTCCAGAAGTTCACGATGTCCAAGATCGTGGAGAAGTCATCGGGGCGCACCAACCGCCCGCGCTCGGCCACATAGCCGAGGTCGACGATGGGCTTGCCAGCGATGATGGCAAGCGCGTTGAACTGTGATCCGTAGTAGAGAGCGCCGAACGAGCCCATCGACAGGCCCGAGAAGATCACGTCCTCCTCGCGGAACCCGAGGGAGTCGATGTGCTCGCGGATGACCTGGACCAACTGGTGCTCGAGGTCCTCGCTTCCAAGGTAGAAGCGGCCGCCCTCGAGGCGAGGGTCAGTGAACAGCAGAAAGGGGTGGCCCAGGCCCGCCATCATGAAATACGCCTCAAAGCCCTCTGCCGGGCGGTAGCCGGCGAAGTAGACGTTCAGCGGAGGCGACAGGTCGCCGGGATGGAAGTAGAAGAAGAGCTCCTCCCGCCCCGTGTCGACGATCCTCTTCCCACCCGGCAGAAACTGTCCGGCACCCAGCCGCGAACGGCGGTAGTGGATCGGGCCCACCTTGACCTGGCCGGTTCCCCTGGCGAAGATCGAGCACGACAGATAGCCACTTGTCGGGTGAGAGAAGACGATCGGATCCGACAGCTCAGTCTCTGAGTATGTCTTCTGGAACGCGATCACATCGGGCGTGCCGTTCTGGATGAGCTGCACGCTGAATTCGATTTCGCAGCCGGGATCCTTCACATACTCGGGCCATAGCTCCAGCGCACGGTCGTTGTTGTAAGCGATGTTCTCCTTCCACATCACCAGCTGGCGGAAGCCGTCGGCGTGGTCGATCGTCGTCGCGAGGTAGGCGTTCCCCTCGAACCAGGATTCCGCGTGGTGGAGCGGCGACACCAGCGCCGTACGGATCTCCAGTTTCTGGCCGAACTGCCCTGCGAAATACTCCCACGGCAGCTCGTCGAGGACATCCTGGCGATCGGCCAGGTCTGCGTAGGTGGCCGCCTTCCGTGTGAAGAACTGCTCATAGGTGCCGTCGAAGGCTCGCTGCAGCGACTGCGCGACGACGAGGGTGTAAGGCGTGACCAGCGCATCGACGGCCGATAGGTTGCGAAGGTCACACCAGGCATCGAGGATCGTCATGTCGGTGCGTCCGATCATGGCCGCATCGAACGCTGAGGCGTCAGCGACATCGACGAAGGACCACTCGATGCCGTCGGGCAGGCGGCAAGAATGAGACCAGTCGTCAGACCCGATCTGCAGGACCCGCATAGGCCACCCCCTCCTTGATGAGGTCCCAGCGGCCGAGCACTTCACGCGCGCTGAAGAGATCCTGCAGCACCCTGCACTGGACGAGAGATTGGTTCCAATGCTCCAGCCCCGAGAGGAAGTAGTCGAGCGCCGTGCCGAGCTCTGCTTCGTCGGCGATCACGTAGCCGTTGATCGGGTGCGTCACCAGCTCCTGCTCCTGTCGGTTGATCTGAGGGACCCCGGCGTTGACCGCCTCGACGGCCAGGCGGCGGTTCACCGATTCGCCGAGGTCGACGAGTACCCGGGACCTTCCCATCGTCCGGATCAGGTCGGCCTCCCGGTCCACGAAGGTGAGCTGGATCTTTTCTTCCGGCCTCTCGCTGACGCCCAGGTCGACGCCCAGGGCGGTGGGGTCGTCGTCGCCCAGAACGGCCAGGTCCAGATTCTGGTAGCCGTCGATCACGCGCCTGACGCCCTGTAGATAGGGAAGATCCTGAGACCGGAACGAGCAGACGAGCAGGTGAGTGTGCTCGTTGCTCACGAGCTGGCCAGCCATGATCGCGATGACGTAGTCGAGTTGCGCGGTGGTGATGCTGTCAACGAACAGGGAGACGTAGATGTTTGACTCGTTGGCGCTGGCGCCGAACGTGGGACGTCGCTCGAGTGGGTAGATCGATAGCGTCGGCAGGAGCGCCCATTCCTCGGCCTGATCGCCGGGTTCGACGTCGGCCCGCTGGCCGACGTCTGCGAAGACGGCACCTGCGCGCTGAAGCAGTTCGCTCGACGCCACCGAGCGTCTCCCGGCGAAGCGGGAGAGGATCAGGGTCTCGTCCCCGAGCGTGGATGCGACCAGCTCGTTGTGCTGCTCCGAGAGCGCCAGCACCACAGTGTCGCGTTCGCCTCGGCGCTTGGCCAGATGGGCATCGAGGAACTCGCCGATCAGGGCCTCCCAATTGTCGTAGGACTGGTTCAGGAACCTGCCCTCGGGACTCTGGACGATGTCGAGCCGGCGCGAGGCGACATCCTCGCTGAGGATCACGTCGCCGGCGCGCGAGAGGTAGTACTGGGTCATGGGCCGGCCGTCCTCGTCGTGCATCAGCACGCTTGAGGGGAAGCCGCGATCGTCGAAGATGCGCTCAAGCGTGGGCATGCCATCGCCGTAGTAGCGCACGGAGTGCAGTGTGCCCTCCCGTGCCAGATATATATGCGCGTAGACGTCCTCGCCTCGCATGACGGTGACGATGAACGGGTTGTAGTGGAAACTCACGTCCTCCGGCCAATCGAGCGCGAAGAAGTCGACAGGCCGCGTGTAGTCGTCGCGGAGTCCCTGGATCTCGTCGAAGAATGACCAGTACCGCACATCGAAGATGTCCCGGCTGTGCAGGAACCGGCGGAGACTGGGCGCGTAATTCAGCACAACGAGCCCGGCGTCCTCTTTCCCGTATTGGAACACCCTGAGCTGGGTGACAGTGTCGTCGGACTCGCCGCTCTCTGCGCTCCGGAACCACGCGCTGTCGGTGGAGTACCAGGGACGGCTCGGGTTGTACCAGGCGGGCAGGAAGTGGATCATTCCACGGCCCCGGTCGACGCGATCTTGCCAGGATCCGTCCGGAAGGCAAAGGTGTATTTCGTACCGATCCTCGTGTCGGCGATCTCCTCCTGCAGCAACCACAGCAGGCCGACCACGATCATCAGCGTCCCGGGTGCCAGCAGCACGTACTGCAGGTTCGGGTAGGACCCCAAGAAGTAAAGCGGCAGACCAGTGAAGATCACGAGGAAGACGCCGCTGCATGCCGAGAGCTGCACGACACACTGGCGGATGTACTGTCTGGTGGCGCGGCCCGGCGGAACGTGGTCGAAATACTCGCCTGCCTTCTGCATCCGCTCGGCTATGTCCTTGGGGCTGACCGTGAACAGTCCGAAGAAGATCGTCAAGCAGAACAGCAACACAAGGTAGAGAGTCAGGCCGACGGTACTGCTCAGGCCCCAGGTGGAGACGAACCGGTCCATGCTCCTTGACGTGGATGGCGCCACGGCCTTGACCGCGTGCGCGATGTACTGGGGCAGGACAAACAAGGTCAGGGCGTACATGATGGGTGAGGCGCCAGCCGGGTTGATCTTGATCGGGAGGTAGGACATCCCGGTGTAGCCGCTGTCAATCGAGACCTTGTTGACGTGTAACCGAACCTCCCGGTTGCCAGCGAGCACCCCGACGATCACCACGGAGACGCACGCCAGGATCGCCAGCCAGAGAACGCGCATCTCGTGCAGATGACCACTGACGGACAACTGCTCGATGTCCTGTACCGCAGTGAGGGCGATCTGGTACAGGATGAACATGGTGATGCCGCCGAGGCCCATCTCTTCGTTGCGCTTGGCCAGCCAGGCTACCAGGAGCGCGCCCGCAGTCAGGAAAAGCACGATGATGATCTGTGCGTTGACGCGGTCGGAGAAGGGTCCGAACGCCAGTGAGCCGACCTGGTAATGGGACATGAAGCTGTTGGCTTGGAACAGCGCCAGCGCGACCATCAGGATGTTGCGTGCGCGATCCACCGTGTCCTCTGGGATCTTTCGGTCTCTCGCGATCTTGCCGATGAACAGAAACCGCCACAGGATCGCAGCACCCATCCATGGGCCCAGGCCCAGCGAGAACAGCGACGGGGAGAAGAAGTTGCCAGCGGTGGCGATGTTGGCTGCCTTCAGGAGGTCCGTGTTGGCGTGAGTGGTTCCCACTGGCACGTCATGGAGAAATGGGACCGGGATGTAACGGCCGAGGATGAAGCACCCAAGCAGCACCACGGTCCAGAACAGTTTGATTCTCAGCGGCGCGAACTTGCCGTCACGAAGCTGCGCCACGCCCCATCCTTTCCCGGATCACTCGTCGCGGCCTCACTTGCGGTTGCCGAAGATGTTCATTGATGAGAGCAGTGACCCGATTCGGGTCTGGCCGCCCTCTGCTGGCATCGTGGACTCGCTCCGCAGATAGCTCTCGGCCTGGGACATGCTCTGGAGCACTGAGTCGCTGACGGACGACTCAGAGTCGCTCGCCGAGAGTGTGCCGCTGACGGACTCGTAGATGGAGCTGCTCTCCGAATGACTCGCAGACGTGGACTCGCTGGTCGAAACCGACTCGCTGACCGATGCCGACTGACTGGCCGATGTGGACTCTCTCGCCGAGGTCGACGCGGTCGCGGATTCCGATGCGGACTCACTCGCGGCCGCCGAGGTGGAGGCGCTGGCGGCCGTAGGGATGGCGGCGGCGAGGGTGGACTCGCTGGCGGACTCCGAGGTCGACCCACCCGCAGACGTGGATTCGCCGGCGACGGTGGACTCGCTGACCGATTGAGACCCAGAGACGGATTCGCTGACGGATTGGGGGCCGGACACGGATTCGCTGACGGATTGGGGGCCGGACATGGATTCGCTGACGGATTGGGGGCCGGACACGGACTCGCTGACGGATTGGGAGCCGGACACGGACCCGCTGACCGACTCTGACG
>Ga0123355_10012118_pt1 | contig 13341 bp, 7 predicted proteins | sample TergutEmb28metaG_3_FD_89872 | JGI IMG/M metagenome (GOLD analysis project Ga0123355, IMG submission 89872) | Embiratermes neotenicus P1 segment gut microbial communities from Petit-Saut dam, French Guiana - Emb289 P1 | ecosystem: Host-associated > Arthropoda: Insects > Digestive system > Gut ...
AAAATTCCTGTTATCCCACACCCACCGTACTCCCCTGATTTGGCACCCTGTGACTTCTTATTTCCTAAAATGAAATTCAAGCTGAAAGGACGCCGGTTCGATACCATTGAGGACATCCCGGCCGAAACGCAGAAAGTGCTCGACACTCACAGAAAAGAACTTCCAGGATGCGTTCCAAAAATGGAGGAGACGGTGGGACCGGCGTCTACATGCGGGAGGGAACTACTTCGAGGGTGACGGCGGCCGATAGGCCTTATGGTGAGTTTTATGGTTTTTACAGCGTCAGTCCGGAAAATTTTGGATCCACCCACGTATTAACCATACTAGTGTCGCAACACAACAGACAATACTTAAACTCGGTGCTACGACCAACTCGACTTTCGTTTGGGTTTAAGTAACACAGATTACCACCCACTTTCAATATCCCCATATCAACCAGCCATTAAAAACAAAGCGTAAGTTAAAGTTGTTCCTGTACTTGCCATGAAAGACTCGACTCTCGATGAACATCGAGTAGTTAGGGCCATGCTCCGGCCGCTTTACCTTTTAGGGGAGGTGCGAATTTCTTGTCTGCACTGAACAGAAGGCTGTGTGGGTCCCAGGATCAGTCTGGATGATGTTAGAGATAAGAAAAATCCCATCAGAATTAGAATTAGCTAAATTAGAGCAATATTAAATCAAGATCCAGTTACTAAAACGGTCAACAGAAGGAAACCCAGATGGTCTGCAGCACCTAATTATGAAGGATGGCAACAGAAAGCCTTGGCAATTATGGGAAAAATGATTAGGGATAACAGAAGGCTAAGTATAGAATGGGAAGAGCATATTTGACAACTGACGTGCAAATAAAGGGAAGCATTTTTTGAGGGCGACTTGGCTGGCAAAGGAAAGGAATTGGAAAAAGCAGCAGAAAATTATCTTGTGCATGCCACCAATAAAATCCAGCACCTCCCAACGCAGTCCAGTCACTCTACTGACCAAGCTATCCTGGCTCCACATAATTCATAAAGATCAGTCACTTAAACGGCTGAATAGCCAACCACACAGAACACCAAATTTAATGTTTACAGTTTACTCAATAATGCTTCTGCTGTTGGTTTATAATGTTCAAATAGTGCATGATCAGTGAACAGCCGAAAAGAAAGGGGAAGAGCGTGGTCATGGTTCATTGTGAGGACCAAACACTGGCTGACGAAAACCATGCAAGATCCTCAGGCAGTCTTCAATATGTAGCAGCATTACTGCCAACTGTAGATAAAAATCAAAAGAAAGAAAAAAGCACTAAAATAAGGGGCTTTATCATCATCATCATCATAAACATCAAGGATTGGACCCTTTGATCCATTCCGTCTCCACAGTTACAGCCGCTCGCGCCAACGCTTCTTTGGTCTTCCAATTGTTCTCCTTCCTTGTAGATATCTATATATATATATACTATATATGTATATTTATATATATATATCATCATCATAAACATCAAGGATTGGACCCTTTGATCCATTCTGTCTCCAGGGTTACAGCTGCTTGTACCAACGCTTCTTTGGTCTTCCAATTGTTCTCCTTCCTTGTGGATATATACACAATCATCATCATAAATATCAAGGATTGGACCCTTTGATCCGTTCCATCTCCAGAGTTACAGCTGCTCGCGCCAACGCTTCTTTGGTCTTCCAATTGTTCTCTTTCCTTGTGGTCTGTAGTGTTACAATGAAACAACAATTGTCATGACAACAGCAGGCAGTTCTTTGTAAACGGCTTTTCAACTGATATAAAATATGACAAGAATATGTTCTGCCATCTCTTCATTTACACCAAACAAATGCACACCTTTCATTTATTACATATCTCTACCATGCTTCATATACAGAGCTGTTTTTGTGTAAGGATCACATAACTTTTCCCTCCAGATTGTGTGAGATACGCCAAAACACGTAGGAGAAACTTGGCATAGGTTAGTAATAAATAAGATTTTAAGCTCGTGGTTCCGTGCATCGTAATTCAATGTGAATAAAGATCCAACAGTATGCAGATATTTATTTACTGCAAAGCTACTCTACATGTTTCGGGTATCACAGCACCCATCATCAGGAGTACTAAAAACTGTAACTGCAGCCTCCGGTACAGGTCATAATACTTGTACTGCTACTCCCCTCCCAATAAGACCACGTTGGAGTGGAGTAGCGGTACAAGTAGTATGACCTGTACCGGAGGCTGCAGGTACACTTTTTATTACTCCTGATTATGGGTGCTGTGACACCCGAAACATGTAGAGTAGCTTTAAAGTAAATAAATATCTGCATACTGTTGCATCTGTTGGGATTTCTATTCACACTTAATAAATAAGAATTGTGTATTCAGTTGGTGTGATTGAAGAGACGTCTAATATATGGAAAAGAACAGAATGGAATGCTTCAAAATGTTCTACCATAATTAGCTGCATCCAAGTTTCAACATAAAATGGCTTCAGTTCTGCAAGTTCATTCACGCTAATGCTATGGTAAACAGTCTTCAATCTTCCACGATGTTTGGCAGCATCGAATGGTAGAGCTCAGTTGAAACCTGACAGCACACGGTGACGCACGGTAGGGGAAGTGAAGGGGAAACATGCGAGTTGAGTGGGTAGCCAGTAGTCTTGCACTCTACCTCAGAACATGGTGTATCCAGCATTACTACCATTACTACCGCTGATGCGCACATCTCGGCTGCCAGTAGTCGACTGAACTGACCCCCCACCCTGCCGATTTAAATGGACTCATCTGTTTCGCTGAAAGACCAAATCTGGTTTCTGCGCATGTGCCATCACGTTTCAAACGTGCTCTAACTATGACACTGTGCAACATCCGTGAAGAGCAAAGACCTACCTGGCTTCCATACTCTTCTTATGACACTCCATAAACACATGCACAGAGAAGACTTTATTGAATTTAAATACTGACCATAAAAAATTCCAATTATTAACTTGCTAGCACATTCAGTGCTGCTTTTACAATATATTATCTATATATGGCATTTACTGCTCTGCACAATCAATGTAACAGTCTTGAATAGCAAACCAATGTTGCACACTCATACATACCTATTTTCAAACTAATCACTGTTTTATTTCTGTTGAAATGCAAGTAAACATACAATCCCAAAAGGTAGGGAATACTACAACAGCAGTAAATCCATTACAAATTGAGTGTCCTATCCTATTTTAACACATGAACATATGTATTTCAAAAAGGTTGTGCAAAATATCAAAGCTCTGATTTATCCCTTTTATCACCAGGTGTGACAGTGTTCTGCTACACAGATTTCAAGTGACGATTAATGTAAAGTAGATCGCCAAATCTCAAGCACCATAATCATTAGGGAAACCAAGAGACTGCAATGAAAGAAACACCAAGACTCCAGATGAACAGCCTACGGGTGCGTATTTACAAAATTGCTGGTAACCGTGTGAACGACAAAATACTGAAAGTTTGGAATGCTACAATGAACCAAGTACCCACATCTATAGTTGCTGAACTTTTAACAGAAAGCACATGTTTAGTAGAACAAACACAAGATTCCCAGATTACTTGAAAGAGAGATATTTTACTGCCTGCACTGATAATACTGTAAAATTAAATTCTGAACTATCTATATGGCGCAAACTCTGCAGCCGTTTCCTTACAGCACACAGCTGAAATGCAATGTCTGGAGAAGAGAGTTAAGTACTGGAATACGATTAGGAACTTGGGAGCAATTAAGAAAACAACCGACCTCATTACAGGACATGCTGCAAAACAACAGAATTAGTGACACTGCAAGTGGAACAATGTAAGCAAGTTACTTTTGTGAGATCTTACGGTCTCAAAATCGGTTAATGTCATACAGTCTTCTGAGGCATGACACCGTGAAGTTTGGCACAAATGTTTGGAGGAATTTGTTCTCTACAAATCCTGTAAACTCCAGATCATCTGATGTCACTATACGGACAACACATCCCAGACTGCAAGCTTATCTGTTGCTTTTGATGTTGTACTTGTGCATTCTCTGGGAAAAGTACATCTTCAGAAACTGACCATCAGACTGAAATTTATATCGCTGACGTGGCACGGACTGTCGGACATATCATTTTGCTCCGCATCTGACTAATAGAAACCCTACAGCACATGCAGCTCAAATATAAGCTCAATTCACTTCATCTCCACAATGTCTTATGTACAAATACTGATACTCAATGTCAACAAAGATCTCAACCAAGCCTAAAACGTGCACTGGAAAATTATTTTATATAACTGTGACTTCCTTCTTGTTTTTAAGCTTTCACCGTGTTCTAAATGTAATTTGTTCCTTTTTGGATAATTCCCCCGCGTCTGAGTTCTAATTGCCTATGTTTCGGAACTCACTGTCGGTTCCACCTTCATAGGCAGGTGAATGAAGTATGTCAGTGGAAGGATTGTGTGGGGTATTTATACCTGGTTGGGTTGGAGCGGGGAAGTGGCAGAGCCAATAGGAAGTCGTGTGTCCATATGGGCACACTACTTACTATTGGCTCTGCCACTTCTCCGCTCCAACCCAACCAGGTATAAATACCCCACACAATCCTTCCACTGACATACTTCATTCACCTGCCTATGAAGGTGGAACCGACAGTGAGTTCCGAAACATCGGCAATTAGAACTCAGTCGCCGTGGAATTACCCAAAAAGGAACAAATTACAACTGTGACTTCCATTACATCAGATGTTTTTCCAAACGCCTCTTGATAACTGGATCTGTCTGCACTACCAAGTATGAAGTCCCTGAGAAAGAGCATCAAAACGTATTCCTGACAATGCTAACGGGGACACTAACCTATACACCATTCTTGTGTATATATATATATATATATATATATATATATGTATACAAGATTCCCAAAGTGAAGAACAATGCCCAAAGTAATAGTCACATGCATTGTAACACATCAGAAACATTTTTGTATTTCGATTTTTTTGTATAATCCATCTCATAACAAAATTAACGTAACTACAATTTACATCTACGTGGACCCTGAACTGTTCATTATCTCTGTGACAGCAGTACAAGTGACAAATCAATATGAAGAACAGTACAATATCCAGCATCACTAAACATGCATTTAGTTTTGTTGGTAAACAGACGTACTTTTTTCCACCCTAATTCAAATCACTTTTATTTATTTATATGAAAAATCTGTTGTAGTGTTGATGTAACCCGCCACATTCCACAATCAGAGAACATGACAAAACAGTGTCTCACATTATCGCAGACACAACAGTCCGACATCCACGAGCCTGCTTGTCAGGTCCAACAAATATACCCAACATAAAAGGAAAACTACTATAAATCTGTCTGCATTCAGGCACCATGCCATTAAGACGTACATGAGAGTGGAGACGAAGCTCCATACATTCATAACCTCAGAAGTAGCTGCCAACATCCCAAATCTACACAATCCTCTGGGTGAGACTACACATGACATGAAGTGCCAAGGAGTAAACAAAATGTTTCCAATAAATATGGAAATAAAAACACCAGCAACTCTCAGAAGAGTAAATGAAACCACCAGCTAGTAATGACAGTTGGAAAGACTGAATAATTACAACAACCACCAAAAGGGAAAGTATGAAAACTGTTAATGTTGGGTGCTCGAAACATTACCAACCCAGTTTCACCAAAAAGAACATTACCTCACATAAATTTGTGCCCGCTTGTGACTAGTCCAGTTACGCTGACCACAAAATGAGAGGCCTGTCAAAATCATTTTAAACACTCTGTAACACATTTTTTTGTAGCGCAGTCTCTTGGAACAATTCCAATGTGCAGCACAGCCTGAACATCCCTGCGCAACCTCACAGTTGCTAACATGGACTGACTTCAGTTCAATGGCATCCTTAAATGAACAATCAAATTGCACTTGGGTATCTATTCAAAGCTACGGTTAATTGTTTCAATTCCTGAATGCGGTAACCTAAGGTATTCATTCACCTTCATACAAAATGTTAGGCTGTCATCGTGATGATAGGCAATGAAGCCTTCTTGGGTGATCAGCCCCCAGATAATGGAGACCATCTCCAAAGCGCTGGGCACAAACTGCAGCTTTAAACAAGCGACGGCTTGAGAACATTTCAATGCATTTCGACTTCCTCATTCTTTTCGTTCGCATCTTGGAACAGCAATATGGCAGACTTAACAAGGTATAAATTATATAAAAATGCTATCAATTAAAACACTTACTCATATGCAAGGCTTTGTGTTGAGGTGTGTCAGTCTGGCAAGTGACTGGCACCAGAACATCAAACACAACAGAGCAAGAAACAAGAAACACAGAGGACGACTGCTTCAAAATTGTTGTTTCAGGCTAACTTCAAGCAGCAAACTCATGAAACACTGAATCTTCAACTTACATCTGGCTAAAGAGCAGTGGAAAAGAGAGCTGACCCTAAACACAAATTGCTATGAAATTAATGAAGCCTCATTCAACATCCTCATAAATGTACACAGAAATATTATAAATTAACTGACTTGAAAATAAGAATAAAATTTGAAATTATACACAGTGCAACCAAGTGTCAACCATACAACATTACATGTAAATAAACCAACAGTCTGATCCCCACGTCTGTGCGCAATGTCTTGCAGGTGAGCATGTAGGCGACGCCACACTCAATTTTTCCAGTCCTTCTTGATCTCAAAGCTCCACTCCCACTTAAGATGTTCGTGTTTATCATCATCTGTGAACAGTGACTGAACGGTGTAGGTCCCACGTGCCATCATCCCCGAAGGGAAGTCCTCTGGAGGTGTCGTGTATGACTGCAGCTCCGTTTTGGGAGGGTAACTGCCAACCATATGTGACATTTTGTCAACTAGAAACAAACAAATTGTTAAATCCCATTTTCAATGCTTAAGAGTGCTTAAGATTTACAAACTTTCTGAGGCATGAATGTGGGGTAACAAAGACAAGGGGAAAAACTGCATAAATGAAAACTTCAACATTCTTGCTTCACAAACATCATTAGACACAAAATAAATATCAACAAGGAACAGATATAAGGAACATGTATACATACAATGAAATGAGAAGAGCAACACCATGTATGAAGGATGCGTAAGTGAAACCCATTAATGATCACGTGTGAGAGTATTGCAACTGCCAGAAACATGGCAGGTAAAGCGCATGTTAACTTAACACTGAAGCATGTTCATAAAATTCACTGTTGCCATGGAAAAACATTAAGTGTTACACATATTCTGAGTGTGTGTCTACATTCTTGCTTTAGTTATCTGTCACACAAAGCACATGTGCCATATTATATTGTCATCTGTGGCCTGGCTGCCTCTACCATATTTTTCTACCATATCTCATAATCAGCGTGATTTTCAGGGAAAAAAATTTATTGAACATAAAGTGTGTTTTGGTTTTCCCTGCATGTTATGTATGCAACATTTCTCACTCCAAAAAGAACTCAGTGTGATACTGTCACAAATGTACACAGGTCTCCATGTCAAGTACCTTATTCTCATCAGAATTTAATGAACCATGAACTGTCATGACAGAATTTCAAAAACTCGCCAAACAAACTTTTACAATTATCCACTCAGTGGCAGCCAATTTGCTCTGCGTGGACAGACAGTCAGACACGCATGACGAAGTCAACAGCCACTTGTCGCAAGTTTGTGAATGTGCCTAAAATTCACCACAGGCATTCAAGCGGGAATCCCACGGACGCACCAGTCAGTGTATCTCAACTGCACATAATTCGTTGGGCTGCTGTCTAAACCACCGTACCCCAACCTGCTGCACATCATTGTATTAACCTTTTGGCACCGGAACTGTTTTTTTAAATTTTGGCACACCCTGTATATAAAATGTGAATAAAACAGGAACCAAATAAGATAGAATTATGAAACAAACTGCATTTTGAAGAGAAAAAAAACGGAGAGTATATACCATGTCTAAAATATTCAGTACCTGTATTCGTTGAATAAATATATAAAATGCAACGTTTAGAGGTTAGTGGTGTGGTACGACCACTATAGCGGTCGTTAGGCGTCAAAGGGTTAATGAGCATACAGCATTTGACATCTTGCCTCATCAGTCCAAAGGGTATAAAATCGCACACCAATAAACCCAGACATATGCAGGATGTCGGGGCAGCTCCCATCTCATTTCATTCACCTAGTCCAAAACTCAGTAGACCGTGTGGGGATGGCCACTGTCGTGCAGCAGGACGGTGCCTTCGGTAAGTTCACCATGTTTGTTCTTGGTCTAGGTATGCAGATTTAGAGGCATCTGACAGTGTCATTACACAGTCTGCAGTCCAGAAGTAGGGATCCCTCGGTGTCCCTGCTCTTGTACAGACGGTTTCACCACCTGACGTGCCATCTTCAAGCTACACACCGTCAACCATACTGTTCTACACAAGTGTACACCAGGGCATTTACCCAGTGCCACAAGCTGACTGCTGTTGTGTATGTCTTACAATTGCAAATTAAACAGGCCAGTACATGCCCCTATATATAGAATAAACTACACTGTAAAAAAAAAGGTAAAGTGTTCCCATTACATGCCAGGCATGGTCCAGAGGGTGGATAGAGATGTGGCTCTACTCTTCCATGACTGCGGCACTAGACGGGGGTAAGTGGTCAGCGGCATGTCCCGGCCCCACTTAACCCCCGGGAAAGACCCAGTACCCATTTTACAGGAGGCTGAGTGGGCCCCAGGGCCAGTCTGTACGGACGGAAAATCTCGTCCCCACCGGGATTTGATCCTGGACCATCCAGCCCGTAGCTCAGTCACTATACCGACTGAGCTACCCAGCCCAATAAACTACACTGTATATCCGTTTAAAGACAACCAAAGATGCAGCACAAGATTATCAGCACTGCTGCTTACATAAAACAGCAACTCATGCTCTCAAGGCAATGAGATGTAATAAATGAGAACGCATAATGAAATATGTGCAGTTTCCTTAATATGACGGTCAGTAACTCCAAATATACTGCATCATACTGTTGGACAACAGCAAACAATTAATTTGTAAGTGTGTGGGAGCAAGTGGTAATGACCTAATACATGGCACTATCCCGGCATTTACACAGTGAACAGCATGCCTGACTCATGTGTATAGTTACCTACTGAGGAGTATGCCTGCCTTCAGAGAAAGCAACCCAGTGAACACTACGACTCACTTTCACCGATTGGTATGACCAGCTTTCGTGCCAAACAGCACACCCAACTCACAAATGCAGTGACATACCAAACAGCTATCCAAAGACTCCCTCACCTGTTGGTGTTCCAGTGCTTAAAACTCCATATGAGTGTCCTGAGTGTTACATCATCATCATCATTTATGCCCTCTGGCATCACTTTGTAGTTCATTTATAAGAAGGGGTCCTTCTCACATTTGCTGACTGTTGCTGGCAAGCCAAGGATACACACAGGACAAGTGTGATATAAACTCAAATTGCTGGTCCCACCAAAGGTCATACTAGTTTACACATGGTGGGCAAGGGAGAGTTCTTCCTTTCATCCTCAGAACTCAGCCAGCCCACTACAATGATCAGAAGTTAAAAGGAATAATTTTTGCAGTCAAATTCTTTATTACGAGTACCATTAACTTCAGCAACAGGAGCTTTTCTCTTCCGCAAAGCAACCAGACCAGCACCAGGGCCCACCTATCCTCCTATTCAATAGGTACCAGGCACTCTGTCCACAGGGCAAACTGACCAGTGAATGCAGCTCGGCACTCGCCTCCAGCCAGAGTCAACGTTCAGAACAAGTGGAGCTATACCGCTACTCCCTTCATACGCTATCGCAGTACGAGCAGGGACTACTTACATTTACACATTACATTCCAAAATTTAGTACAATATTGCTTACAGTAACAAAATTATCTTAAACACACGACACACTAATATTTGAACAAGATAATTGTGACGAATTGTTTTAGCTTATCACAAGCACGAACACAGAGTTGGAGGTCACGCCTCTGTAGAAGTTTTGATAAGATGGCGGGAAAAAAAAGCAGACAGCTGTAAGGTGTATGGAACCACAGACCAAGCTGGCGATACAGGCACACACACACACACACACACACACACACACACACACACACATATGAACACAAGCAGTACTCATCTTACTCCTGACATACGACTGCTTGCCCCATCAATTACGACACGCGGCAGCTAAAACCGTACAGAAGCAGTAACCATGTGGGTCAGGGACTTAAAAGTTAATTGACATAGAAAGTGGGAATGTGGACTTGAACTGCAGAAACCTACACCACACTGTCTGTATCTCACATGAAGAGCTGTGATTACCACATGTATTGGCCAAGGCACATCTGCATATTTTATAGGTTTCTGATAGGAATCACAAACATGTATTTATACCTACTACACAAAGGGTTTACATACCAGACCCTGTATTCAGGGGTAACCCCCTAATTGCCTATAATTACCTCCTACATGTTTCAGTCTCTCTTCGCAGGTACATTGTACACAAGTTTTATTCATTCATTAGTATTCAGCCTTGAAGGCCGGACTTGGCAGGAACCAGAGCCCAGTCATGTGACCGGTATGGCTCTGGCACACTGCATCCTGGGCAAGTACTTGGGGGTAGTTTGCCATTGCTTTCCCTCGCCTTTAGGCGTTCCCACTTTAGCCACCAGGTGCCTTCGTACGCAACGAAGCGAGACATCATAGCAGCGAAAGGTGGAACTGTGGGCAAGAAAGATGTCCGGTAGTAATTTTGCCTAAATTCCGACTTCCACTTAAATTTAGGGATCTTTTACATGCCGCAAATGTATGATATGGGACCGACGGCTTTACTTCCCCTCAGAAGGAAGGCGTGTTGAGGATTTTTTTGCCCTAAAAATCCGACGGCTTCGGCCGGGTTTCAACCCGCAAACTTGGGTGTTAAAGGCCAGCACGCTACCGCTAGACCACCGAAGCGGTACAAGTTTTATAACTGATCCAAAATTACTTCCTCAGTGAGGTTCCTTTAGATTTCGTTCTTTTTAATTTGATAAATGTATACAGGCAGTAAGAGGATGAGCTGGCTAGCCTGTACAGTTGAAAGCAAAGCTTGTCTCAAGGATTATGACATGGTATGCGTTAGGTGATGGATGGACAACTGTTATTGTACATGAATTTACATTGGCAAATTTAACACTCTGAGAAAATTATGTCACTTAAATGACTGATAACCAAACATTTTATAAACAGTACCAAAAACACTATCAGTTTGCAGTTTACTACAGGCACACAGATTAGGTAGCTATCTTATCTATACTGGATCTACAAACGGTTGGAGTGCAGGATCTGGAATGCCATTGCCACTCTGGTGTTTTTCGGCATTTCCTTCCCACGGCTCGTGCAATGGCTTGTTTTCTCCCTTTTTATGACCTTCATGACCCCAACATCCCAAGTTCCCTTCGACATGGGGTGGCGGCCGATATAAACCTCTCATTCCAACCACACTACTTCCATCCTCGCTCACAAGGACAAATGTATTCGGTTATAGGTTTCACCCTACCTATAGTATATTTGTTAGTATTAACATCCACAGCTGAATAAGCAAATACACACTTATTATGCAAGCTAATACAGGCAGTAATTTAAAAATTACATAAACCTGACACTTGTCACAATGTGATATGATGGTGGGATTGTACAGCAGACCTGAGTAGGATGTGAAGGCATGGTGCATGCTCCTCAACATGTCAATGACAGTAGCAAGTGCATATATTCTGGTATTAAATCATCCCTGTTAAGAAACGCTGTTGTCAAAAATAATCCTCATACTCACCCACAGTCCCTGGATTCCCAGGATTGCATAAAACAGAACAAGGCACATAAACATCTCAATTCAACACCAAAGCCAAACAACAAGAAGGTGACACTCCATTTATAAACAAACCACTGGGAAACAGTTGCTGAGACTATGCTAAAACCTTAAAAACTAAGCATTGTATAACATTCAAAATGAAAAACAATCATAGCGTACATTATAACAGTCAATAATACCTATTTATTCAGAAGGCAACCTTAACCTTTACCTTCACAACATGAATATCTAAATTTTAACACATGGTTTATGAAAAACATATTATTCAAACAGAAAAAGATATAACTGTCGCATAAAGTGCAGTGTGTGGAAAATAACACAGAGATTATGTTGCATGTCTTAAAAAAATGCTGTAAATTTCAATGCTGCCTAAATTCACAAAACTGAATTTCTAGGAGCGTTCGCCTATGTACATGAACGCAGATCTTTAAAAGGTTAATATTATCATTTCCTCACACATGTTTATGTACATCTCCCCTCAGGATGGTCCTACATGAGCTGAAATGTGCTGGGGTTTCTAACTAATAGATGCCATGGACTATTTATGCATTAACCTTTGGGTACCAGAATTACACATCCGGAAGGCGCTGCAGAAGACCAAAGTTTAAAAGAGATATGCATAAGGAGGGCCGTCAAGATGCCGTGACCTTAACCTGGTGTATGTTGTTTTAAGCATCAAATGGCACAATGGGCATACCTGATGTTAGGCACCTGAGGCCTTTAGAACTCTTCACGACACAATTACAGTTCGATTTACAAATAAAAATTACAAGTGAAGTCCACCAGAATTATACAGCTCATATGAACGCTGATCTGCAGGGCCACGTCCCCGCCCCACCAATTTTTTTATTATTTGGTAATGTAACCTTTCAAATACTTCCTTTGCAGAATGCAAATACATGTATAAAAATAAATCAAAATATTTATTTTATATATTTAGACAACAAGGAAATTTTGTCACTTTAAAACATGTTACATAATCTATCTTTTATTACCCACAAAATTCTGTTTATTTTATAATTTTATCTTTCTTTTGGGGGGGGGTTTCAAATAATACATTTCACATAAACCAAGGATTAAAGTTTAAATGCATACCCCAGCACAATAAATGTTAGCTGCATAGGTTACATCCCATCGAATGGTGGGGAGCATGTGAGTGCTGACTGGTAAAGGAAAAGTAACAAAGCAGTCTCGGTCTATCAACCTTCTGGCAACAGGTTTGGACATTTAAATTTTAGTGCACCGTTTATATAAAATGTGAATATTTTATGAACCAAAAAAAGATAATATCATACAACACACAGCAATTCGTGCAGGGAAAAAACAAAACCGAGATTGTGCAGCGTGTCTCAAGAAATTCATCAAGTATATGCGTTGATTAACCTTTTGGCGCCGGAATTATTTTTTTAATTTTAGCACACCCTGTATATAAAATGTGAATAATACAGGAACCAAATATGTTAGATTTATGAAACAAACTGCATTTTGAAGAGGAAA
>Ga0123355_10012119_pt1 | contig 13341 bp, 9 predicted proteins | sample TergutEmb28metaG_3_FD_89872 | JGI IMG/M metagenome (GOLD analysis project Ga0123355, IMG submission 89872) | Embiratermes neotenicus P1 segment gut microbial communities from Petit-Saut dam, French Guiana - Emb289 P1 | ecosystem: Host-associated > Arthropoda: Insects > Digestive system > Gut ...
TACATACATACATACATACATACATACAGAGTAACTGGTGTCATCGCACATGTACATATAAATGCAGATCGTTTTAAACTGGACAGCACCTGTAAGTTGGAGTTATATCTGCTCTTCCCTTTGCGCCGATGCATCAAGGTTGTAGGCAGGGAACGTATTCTGTAAAAGGCTTGCATCCGTGCATGGAATTTCATGTTTACTTTTTACCAGATGTGTTGAGGAAGGGATACCATCGACATTAGAAAACTATACTGTTCATCAGAACTGTTTGTGATTACGTCTTCAGTTGTATTCTTTATGTAACATTTGGCTTAATTTGAACAGCGTTTGTATTGTCAGAAGATGTTGGCAGTAGTTTGAATAGTGTATTATTTTGGTTCGTTGTGAATTACAAGGCAGATTTGGTGGTAGTATTTTCCGATGACTCTGATGTTCGAAATACAATTTTTAGGCACATTCGCAAAAATTTGAAAAACAACTGTTAGCTTTATCATGTCTGCCTGTCTGTCCATCTGACCGTCCACGTGGCATACCTTGGCTCCCACTGGATGTATGTGTATGAAATTTGTTATTTGAGTATTTTTCGAAAATCTGTGAAGAAAATTCAAGTTTCATTAAAATTTGACAAGAATCACGGGTACTTTACACAAGGACCATTATGCATTTTTGATCCTATCTCAACCAATTCTTGCTGTTGTAGTGGTATGATGCAGTTTATTTTTAATTACAGATGAATGTGTTATGTAACATTTAACAGTCATCTTCACACAGTTCCTTGGTAATCACTTTAAAATTTAGTGTTTTGTTAGCCCATATCTGCAGGAGTTAACATAATGTGTCTTTGAAAGTATATGTGGTGCCTTTGGCTTTATATGAATACATCATATAAAACAATCACATATAAAATATTTATTGTATGTGTGTCAGACATCATAAGTTTTGTTCTATTTTATTTTTTGATAGGTATTACATGTCTGTCTGTTTGTGTGTATGTAATTGGCAAGTGCTTCAATCCAGTAAAACCTTCCATTGGAAACAGTCACACATACATTCTTATTAATTTGTTGAAGGACAAATTTAAGAACTCCAAGACTTGGTACATTGACTGTTCTAAATGTGCTGGATTTTTCCTATTTTTATACAAGTTATTACTTTCGATGATTGATCAAGTCATCAGGATGTAAGACAAGACAGGGCAGGTTAAAGAAAAATTTGTAATGAGTACGTTAAATTTAGTACTATGCAGTAGTGAACTACGTACAGCAAGCTCCGGAAGTTCTTGCCATTGCACAAAAACCTGTTTTCATCCTCTTACACTCAGCCACTCCATTTGTCTCAAATGGTCTGTATGTTTCCAGTTGGTCATTCTTCTTTTTTACTTGAATATTAGGAAAAAAGATAACACAGTATTATTTTCCATGCCATTATGCTCCTATATATCCAGGAATATTGAGAACAAATGAAAACATTCCAAAAGTAATGAATTATATAGGGGCATGATTCTGTCATACCCTTACCATTTGCTGTACTTGCTTACAGTATTAATGTAGCCCACTGAGCTGAATGCCCACATGTGCAGCGGAGTTGCAGTGGGAAGTGACAAACAGTGGTTGTCACCACCACCAACCTTGAAAGTTTCGATATAGTTTTTATATAGTTGTATATAGTAATTTTTACATTTTAATAACTATTGTAAGACAGATGGGATCCCATTTTGTGAATATAATCACACAGTATTTTGCCTTATTTTGGAAGTTTTGTATTGGTGGCCTGATGATGGTCTTTGCAGACCAAAACATGTTGTCATGCTTAAGTAAAAATAAATATAGTTGTGTTTGACAGATTTGTTACATATTGCTTTGAAGTAGTTGTCATAAAATAAGGACTGTGTATTAATCCTACTCATAAATGTTGACTTGTTTTTGTATTAAAATTTGTTTTTTCTGTGGTTGCTCGCATGGATGGACACTTTACTGACACTTCCATCTAGTGCTGAGATTAAAAATGAGTGGAGCCAGACCTCTGCTCTCCTGATATACTTTCATGCTGTGGACAGGGTCAGCTTTACCTTTTTTCCATTTGCTGGTGGTTTTTTGACTAATAGGATAGTGTCTAACCTGTGGACCACCAAGGTGGTTCTGAGACTTTTTTGGTAGAGTTTATTGGGAATTCCAGCTGCCTTGTGACATTTTTAGCTTTTTCTCGCTGGTACACATTTCAGCACTCATACCTGCATTATCCTCTGTGTTCTCAGAGTTATCTTTGGTTTTATATGTGTTTAGCAAAGTACACCATTCTCCTGTTGGCCATTGAGGTTGTCACAGATATAAGCATTGAAACATGTATGGCTAAGAAAAGTTACAAAGTGTCAAAAGGCCAGTGGGAATTTCCAGTAAGCTCATTATAAATCATAGAATAAAGTGGAGGAATAGTTGCTGTGACTTAACATATATATATCATGGTAAGTGGATTCACACAGAGGTCACGTCTAAGCTTGGTTGGCTGGCAGTGAATAAGACTGATTTAATGATTAAGTTATTGTCACAATCCTATAGCACATCAGTAGTATTTGAACATTTGTCTGTCTGGGGAATGCTATCCAGCATTTTCCTGAAATGGTACATTTGTTGTGTTCTTAATTGTGTTCCAGAGTGCTTTGAGCAACTTGGAAGAAATGAAAGCAGGACGAAGTGACAGCCCTATGGTGTATCGTGATAGGGTTGTGAGGAGTGTGGGAGTGGGTCCAATGCGGTCAAGACCAAATGAAAAGCGTATAGATACATCACCATATAGTAGTGGAGCATATCTGTCGCCTCCTCCAGACACCAGTTGGCGTCGCACAAACTCGGATTCAGCTTTGCACCAGAGTGCTATGAACATGGGAGGTGAAGCTTCTTTGCACAACCCAGGTTCACAGAGAAGAGGTGAGCCAGTTCACAGTTTTGAAGTGAGACATCCACATGGGCATGATCAAACTAATTGTTTTTAAACAAAGTATAAACTGATTTTAATTAAGAAGGGATAAGTATTAAGAATAGTCAGATATACACAGCCTGGAAAAAGAAAAAAAAATGCATATTAAAACAGTTGATGCGGAATGAATGAGCTCTCATCCTTTAGTTCTTTGTATGTGCATTCTGTGCTGCATAATTTGAACATTTTTATTCAAAACTTAAACATTCATTTTATCTGTAGGTACATATTAAAAATGTTCAAGACCTGAAAATGACTGAGTAGCATGCCATAAATATCTTGTATTTAACTGTGTTCTATGTATTGTAATAAAAATTTTGTTTTACAGCCCTTTACAGTTGAAACCAGGGAGTTGTTTCACAATCTTCAATCTTCAGAACATATTAAATAAATTTTTTCTTTGTTTCTTGTGTAAATATTCTAACATTTTAAGGATAAGTCATGTATGTCTACATGCAGTGTTGTATAAAATGCTTGCTACTATGAAGTAGTATTTTGCAACACATTTTCAGCTGTCAAGTTGTATAAGATTGGCCAGTGGGGCAGGTTTCCTGGGCACTGGACATGGATATGAGGCCCAATATCTCCAGATTTGATGTTTTATAGCTTTCTTATGGGATTATGTCAAATGTGCTGTGTATGGGTATATTGGAAAACTGACCATCTTAGAGGTAATAAACAGGGGATTAGTGCAGCTGTGGAACCAGGAACTGCAGAGATGCTGAATTTATGTGGTCTTATACCAGTTATCAGCTTGTATCTGCCATGCGGTGAAAGGCATGGATGTCAAGTTTACCTGTAGAAACTTCTTGAATTACCTTTCATTCTAGTGGTTTCTTTTCTACAGTATGTGAAGTGGTTAAGAAAGTATTTGCCTGATAATACTGCAGAGTGATGTTCTGGATACCTTTGTGCTTATGAATATGCATTCTGTTTTGTCAGTCTTGTGTTCAGATGAGTCAGCTTTAAACAGTGAATTTAATACTTTTGAAGCACACGTGGTATTCCAGTCATATATTGAACTGTACCATTGTCAGCTTTGTTGAGGCCAGTTGGTTACAGTATAGTATGCTAGAATAATACTGTTAGATCATTGTTTATTGGATTAGATTCAATGGGCATTCATGGAAATCTCCTGAGGTAACTTTCTTTTTGACTCAGACCAAATCCATTCTGGTGTCAAAATTATATTTTAATTGAGGACCGGCACAATGATGTAAGTATGATTATAAACGTCATATCATATCATATGTAGGGTGGTTAGCCAATCACAAGCCAGTGTAGGGGTTTGGATTCCCACTTCACATGAGATTTTGTTTCAGATATCGGCCTGAAGTTGGGCTATTCTAATTGAGGATTTTGTTTTCTGTCATCCTTCTGCGCAAATGCAGTTTGTATACTTGGAAACAGGCTGTAACTACTAATTCACCTAGATTTATGAAGCTTACATACCTCCTATGACCAAGACATTTTAAAAAGGCTGTAATGGGTACTTATTCATATAGGAGTGCAAAAGTCCAGATTAAATTTGTGGTAGTTCAGTACACATTGCTGTGAAAAGGGGCACAGAGACATCTCCATGATAAGCAGAACATGGTTCAGTTAATTATTGCATGTGTTGATGTAGCAAGCAAACTACAGTGTGAACTGTGTCAAAACATAATAAACTGTTATGATTCTGTGCAGTGAAATGTGTCTGTGTCTGCCATAGTACTGTGGTCCTGGGTATAAGTGTGCTTAACCATTCTTGAATTTTATTTTATGTTACATAACCTGCGTAGCTGTCAAAACATTATTATATGACTCACACATGATGCAACATTGCTCAGTCAGTGGAGGAATGTACACAAATTGGACAGGCATGGTTAAGTTTGTGAAAGGAGCAGGGTAATTCTGTTTGCATTCATGTTCAGACCAGCTCTGTAGCACAGCAGCCTCATGTGTAGTCCATGAAAATGACATTTTCATCTGGTGCTAACGTTAACAATGCATGGAGCTTTTACAACTACCAAATATGATAAAACATTCATGGGTGATGGGTGCAGGTGATTTTATTATGTGGAGCTTTATTTCAGTAATCATGTAGCCCTGTATTGCTTAGGTACAACAGTAACTTTGCTGTTGTAAAAATAGCCTTTCTTCCTTCCAGGAATTAAAAGCAGATAATGTAAAAGAAACTTAGGTGAGATGTAAGCACAAGATCCATACCTGCAAATGCTTATAGTGCGACCTGCTGTGAAGTCTTCTTGGGTGTTCACCTATGCAACAATGTAGTTGGTATCCAACATTTCAGAGACTTTCTGTGCCTCCTTCAGTGACCCAGCTGGATATTGTACTAACACACTTTGTTGCTGAACAAGTCTCATGTCCTATCCGAGAATGGTCCATTCAAGGAGCAGGAGTGTATTCTGGCAGTCATTTATCACACTCAGACTGTTGCCTACCCTGCTGGACAATACAAGTTGATGGCTGTCACTTCTTTCATTGTTTTATATTTGCTGTATGTTGCTGAAACATTGTCACCAGGCTTCAAGGCAACAGCATATGTAAATACAACTGCGAACTGTGCAACTTCCTGCCTCAACCCATGATGACAGAGGCAGAGACAATCCCAACCACTGGATACCAACTCCATTATCACATTGCTGATAACCCAGCAAGGCTTCTGACCATACAGTCAGAGTGAAAGTTTCAAATCCGATATTGTTTCCCTATATTTATAATTGTTTTTTGTCTGTGTTTCAGTGACTGATGGACAGTTGTTAGGAATAGTGTTAAATGACATTGACCCTAGCAGAAAGCAGTTGATTACATCTTCCGATGGTAGACCGAAGTCATGCTGTGAGGTACCGAGGGTACCAGGAATTAAGTATGTTTCTAATCTGCACTTTACTGTAATAATGAATGAAGGAGTTTTGTGTTTTGTGCCTTCAGTAGAGTTTTGCTGCCTGTCATTGCATTAACCCTTTGATGCCTAACAACAACTAAAGTGGTCGTACCGCACCGCTAACCTATAAACGTTGCATTTTATATATTTATTCAACAAATATAGGTACTGAATATTGTAAACACGGTATACACTCTCCATCCCCCCCCCCTTCAAAATGCAGTTTGTTTCATAATTCTAACATATTTGGTTCCTGTTTCATTCACATATTATATACAGAGTGTGCTAAAATTTAAAAAAATAATTCCAGTGCCAAAAGGTTAATTATGGTCACATTCTGATATATGGCAATCATCTTTTTTCTCTCCTTCTTATTCTTTTTTATTTTTTAATTAAATCCTTAAAGTGGTGGTGCTATGAGTGTACATTGTCCTTACCATGCTATTTACTGCATTATAATGTTCCATTCAAAACATACTTGGTATGTCAATTAGTAGTACATTAGTGTTTTCTAGGAATGTTGTTAATTTTAGTGGATTTTTAAAATTTTTTTTAAGTGCCAATGCTGCATACCATTACATAGCACCAGAATAAAGGACTGTACATTGTGTGGAAAGAATGATTTTTGAATTGTGTAAATGTTTTTGTTTGGACTTATATATGCCTCTGAACTGAAATGTAGTTGGTAAATTATTGGGCCATTCATTGGTGTGTAATTGGGAGTATGGTTGGGATTTTGTCCTTAAAAATATCATGTATGAGTGTGTGTGTGTGTGGGTGGGTGCGCGCACGCGCACACTTTTTTTTATACCATGAAATTTGCCATTATGTGTAAGGTTCACTCTTTTCGTTCATATACTGAGTTTTCTGTTTTGTTTATGAAGAGTGAATAGGTGTCTCTTTTGAAAGAACATCACAGTGTTACCTTTCTTGCAGCATCTATCCATCTCAACAGGAGCCTGGTACTGTGCAGATTCCCATTGGCAACAATACAGGCTCACTACCTGACCTCACCAGTTTCCACTTTCCACCACCTCTGCCTACACCTTTGGACCAGGAGGATCCAAGCAGTTCCCCGTACAGTACGGTAAGTGTAGCCCTATTATCAGCCTTGTCTTATTTTATAACAAAATTCAGGTTTATTGTTTGTCATTTCTTAGATGTGTTTTGTTATTTGGATAAAAGGTGCGTACATTGTATGTATAGTGAGATTTCTGTGACTGAAGTCACGCATGAATATCCACTGTGGAGATTTCCTCCATAAGAGGAAATTTTGTTGCTGCACGTTGCTGAATCGTAATGTTCTTACCAGCCATTTTTTCACACTGTATTATAAGTGTGTGACAGGTGCCAGGGACATGATATATATACTGCTGTAATACCATAAATGGAAATAGTCATCCTACATTGCACAGTGCAGTACTGTTTGGCCTTTGTTCACAATTTCATGATGCTCATTACTTTCAGTATGGCCATCATACTTTCACTTCCCCTTATGCCTTAATGGCATAGTGGTGTATTAAGCAGAGGTATAAGCTTATCTTTTATAGTATATGAACATTTGTTCCTATGTGTATGTCACACATGCCATTTTGTCACTGCTTTTGCATCATATTTGTATTTTAATGTCCTATAAAGAGTGTATATTTTCTGCCTTTAAAATGTGGTGCTCTAAATTGAATCTGTGATTTTTCCTGCCCTCATTCATTGTCAAAAGTTGTCCTTGACTGAATTTTGTTTTAAATATTTAGTTGTGGATTATCTGAAAAGTATGAATATCTTCAGTTACTGTTACAGACTGTTTGGTAGACCTAGACTTAGACAAAGTGCATCTTAAAGAAATAGGGGTTTGAGGAGGTGAACAGGATTCATCTACTTCAGGATACAGTGTTCAGGAGTAGGTTGTTTTGAAGTTGGTAATGGGCCTTCGCTGTCCCACAAGAAGCAAGGAATTTCCTGACAAGTGAAGCAACTTACAGCATATCAAGAAAGTCATGTAATTGAGTAGATGCTGAGTTTGTTTAGCATATGCAGAAAGAAAGAAATGTAAAGACTAAAATGAAACTCTGTAAAATCTCATATCATGAACTTTGTGTGTTCTATATCTGTGCATTAAGAAATACTTACACTTATGTACTAATCCAACAAATGCACATTGTTGCAATATGCTTTATCATATATCATAAATCATAATTCACCTATATGTTTCTTTTGCTTTTGCGACCATCATCAGGGTGGTCGCAAAAGCATCTGAAACATGGAGGTGAATTTTGATATACGATAAAGAATATTTTATGAATGTGCATTTGTTGGTGTACTGCACAAATGCAAATACCTCAGATCTTACTGTGTAATTATTTTGAATTACTTGTGGAAATTGATTGAGAATTGGTGTTCATTGAATTGATTCCTTTATTTATTGTTTTTCTTACAAGGAAATAGACAGAGAAGGAATTGTTAGTATTGTACACATTAATTTCACATAATCATGACTTGTTAATACAGCTGGTTGATTTCCTGGTGCAGAGTCCTCAGGCTGTTAGTCCATCCACGCTTTCTCCCACCAGTCTGTCTTCCCGACAAATGGGTAGGTTCTCATTTGGAGGCTCACCTCAGGACTCACAAGGACCCAGTCCAGGACACTCACCTAGTACAAGGCGGAGACAGTATCCACAGCACCTGCAGAACCTGGTCATTGGTGGCCCCCAAAGCCCAACACAGCTCACACAAACAGCAGTAAGTTTTGAGGAATACCACTTGCTTTTCAGGTGTTGTTGTGTGGAATCTGGTAGAATGTTGTAGGAAATAAATGCATATGCACTGGTTGAGTGACAAGTAGTCGCAGAATGTGTGGTGCCTGCATAAAGGCCCCCCCTCCTGTTGGAAGCTATCATTATGTGCCATCATTGTAATGCCCTTCTGTGTGTTAACCTTGTCCCACATTTCTGGGAGCCACCAGATGCCATCAACAGACCAGTTCTGGTGTCTATGACGGACTGTCCTTCTGCATGTATTATCTCTGCCAGAGTTCCAGACTGCTGCCTCAGTGGGGTTCCTTCAACTTCAGAAACAAATCAAAGTCACAGAGCCTCGTATCTGGAGAATCAAGGAGAATGTTCTAGAATTTTCCATTGCCACTGGGCCAGAAGTTCTTTCGTTAGTCTTGCCACCCAGCAGTGTGTGCTGTACAGCGCAAGCGTTGGAACACCTACAGTGAAATGATGATGCGTTTCTTGCACTGCTGTAGGTAGGTCATTCTCCAAAAACTTTTAGTAGTATTCTGCATTCACAGTGCAGCCCTTGGAGACTATGGTGGAGGATGACAGCATTGTTATTATGATCAGTGATCAGCGTTGCTTTGACCCTGTTTGATACCTGGTGAAGTTTCTTCAGAGAAGGAGAGTCTGGATGGCACCATTTGCTAGAATGCCATTTCATTTTGGGCCTATAAGCCCATGTTTAGGTTTTATCAAGGGCTACCGTATGGTTCAGAAATGCATCACCTTCGTTTCAGACCATTCAAGGTTGAAGTTAGCAATAACGTCCATGTACAGTCTTTGTGCTTTGGTAAGGTGGTGTGGAACCCAACAGGGTGCAATTTTTTACATTGTTACAAAGTCTTTCATGATATGCTGGACACTGAAATAACGTATTCCAACTTCCACAGCCAGTTGGTGCATCATCCAGAGTGGGGGCATTTCCAGCAGCAACTTCACAACCTGAACCTGCTTGTTTGGGATGTTGGGTTGTCTTGCAAGTTGATTATTCTTGGTAGCGTCCTGACCCTGCAAAATGCTTTTACTTATCATGTAACAGTTCAGTATGGTAATGAATCATCACCACATCCTTCCTGCAGACCATGCCAACAGTCCCTTACACTGTGACCATGTGTCACCTCTGTTTTTGCTTCTGGAGCTTTGTTCCAAATTTGAAATTGTGCTTCATGTCATGTATTTGATACACTGACATTCATGGCTTGTTGCCATGCCATCCGCTGCCTTACAGGTATGGTACTAATAACATACATCTGTAACATGTCTCCCAAGCTATACAGTATGCAAATGTATGTTCTGAAACCATAAACCATTCTGCACTTTAATGTAAGTGTTGCCACTACTTTTCACTCGTCCCATATAAACAGTAGATGGTTTGTGACTGACAGTGTATGTTGTGTCATGATTGTGCCATTTCTGTGGAAACACGTAAATTGCACATACTTACACATGTGGCAGTTATGTGTTTGAAATTGTGGCATTTGAAGTACAATGATTACACTTTATTCACTGTTTTAATGTACTTCAGAATGCAGAAAGGAAGAAGTAGTTGATTGATGATGGTATGACAGAAATTATTTCTCACTGAGTTTCAACAAGCCTTTTCTGTTAGTGTGATAGAGCAGTAATGGGTATGACACAGCAAGAAAGAAGTCACAAAACACTTGCTCTTGCCATGGTGCGTTTAGGGTTTCAGGCAGTTGGGTATTTTAGGTTTTATTATCTCTTCTGCTACAAAGGGATGCATGTGTAATGTCACCAGACAGATTTCACATATCAGGGATTTATCATTTATTATGATCACACTACAGCATTTCATGTAGTTACCGTTCATTGTGCTTTTGTCTTGTTTCCAGAAAGGAGCTTGAGTAGAAGTATATAAGTATATTTTTTGGAGATATACTAAATTTCAAGACTCTGTACCAAATAACACTTATGTGTTGTATCCCACCCCACATCTGGAGGTGCTAGGTGTTATATTATTTGTACTAACACCAGACTGATGACGGGCATGATGATCTTGTGCCTAGTGAATGCTGGAAGCATAGACTTGTTGGTAATGGATGTAGTGCTAATATTCAAGAGAAAACAAGTTTCGACAAATGATTTGTGACAAAAGCAAATGCAAATTGACTTACAATGTAGGTATGTTTTCTTGAACAAGAATGACCTTAATTTTCACATTTGGAGCTCTGTCCATCCGCCACCAGATATTACTCAAAAATGAATCATGATGTGGATGATAGTTTGCAGACATTCTAATGCAGTAAAGAAATTAATTGACCTAGAACATTTCATTGTGTGTTTTTCAACTGGTTTCACATTTCTGTTTGCTGGACTTGGCTGTTTGCTGCAGTATGCTTCGACTGTTCAGGTCTGGTTTGTGATGTGGGGAGGACTTCTGCCATGCAAGTGTCCATGTCTTGTTTACACTGTACTATCTTGTACTTGGTTAATATGTTTATCAGAAAGAAAACTGGAAGAACACAAATCTAAAAATTGGCATGTAATTTGTATAAAAATTTTGCAGTATTCCCGTTACCTAAATTATTACGCTGGTGTATATTACAGACAAAGTGTGAACTTTAGGCATTGTGCGTATTTCCTTTCCTAGGTTCTTTAGTGTTTTAAAACAGCAAATCATATGCCAGTTTTATCCTTCAGGTGGCCTGTCTTCAAACCTAGAACTGACATTTGTGTACTTTTGTGTAAACTGTGTTTTTCCATGGCATCAGCATGGTAATGTTGCGTACATAATCATAAACCATCTTCATTTTATTTATACACATGCCCTACTGTATTCCACGTGTGAAATTCATAGGTTTTAATTATTTTATGCATTACATGGGTATTCTGTATAATTCTGTAGATTACACAGTCTAATTGAGGAAAAGTCTTAATAGAACAAACACACCAATGAAACATATACATCATTTACTTCTTGTTGTTGTTGTTGTTGTTGTTGATGTTGATGATGATGATAAATGAGGTGATTATCTGTAACTGTATAGTATAGAAGGTTGTTATAAGATGACCAAACATTGCTACTTGCAAAGTCCTGGAATGAAACTGGTGATGTTAGAAAATATTTATTACTTTAGGTTTGATTTGCATGCATTCAGTTGTGCTACATTTTGTTACATTAAATTAGTTTAACCCTTTAACACCGAACAACTTCTAAAGATGTCGTGCAGTGAGCCCTTTAAATAACCGAACAACTTCTAAAGTTGTCGCAAACAGTGTGTCGAATTTTGGAGAAATTTTGTTCATTCCTATAAGAAACACCACTGTTTTGGTGTGCTGCAGGAACCTTGAAGGTCAGGGTTTCTCTGTGTAGCCAGAATGGACCCCCTCCACCTCCTAAACCCCTCCAAATACCCTGATTCATATGTCGACACATAGCACCTGCGCAGTTATTTCGGTGAGTAATGCTGTTCGAGACACAGCTCACCTTGTGTATGGCTCACCCTGCAGTTCACTATGGGTTGAAATATCAATACTGGCCTATGAATTGAACTCTAGTTGTTGCCCAGAAAGGTTAGTGGTGTACTGTTCCCATATAATTCAGACAAAACTAATGCTCAAAAATTGGAGATATGCACAAAAATCAATGTTTTCAGCTACAGGAGGGCCCACAGACATGCCTCTTGTAGTGCTGGGGTAATCTGTAGGGGTTGTGGGGTAGTAACATGCAACAAACAGCTGTCGGTCTACTATACATGTCGTGGTCACCCTCAAATAGCTGGAATTTTTACACTAGTCACATTGTAGCTTTAGATCTGTTTTGCTGTCACTGTAGAAGACATGCATATCTTAGCGGCATTGGGTTACTGCGTCTGTGCCAAGTCATACGAAGGAGTGCCAATAAGGCAGACCATTGTAAGTGTCTATCGCAATGGCCGGGAAAAAAATCAAACTTGAGGAAGAAGCCATCAGTGAAATTCTGATTTCTGACACCAGACTCAGAATAAAAAAGTTTTCCGACTCGAGAGTCACAATAACAAACACTAGCCAGTGAAATCATCCACCCAACTGCCCTGTTGTCTGTGTTCTTCTCATGGCCAGAGAAAGGGCACAGTGTGTAAATGCACCAGATGTGATGTGGGCCTGTACATGGTGCCTTGTTTAGCAGAATATCACACCAAAGTAAATTTGTAAATCACCCCAATTGTGTATACTGTGAGTCATGATAAAACAATGACCCAGGGTGCCACAGATCTTCTGCAGCAACCAAAATTATATGAGTAATGAACTATTTACACCGCATTTTATATAATGCATGCAATTCACAGGCCTAAATTTGTTATAAAAATAGGTGAACATTTTTCCCAGATTAACCAATTCATAAGCAGAGTGCAGAATTTTATTTCATTAAATTTGAAGGAAGAGTCTATGAGATATGTTTTTTTTTTCTCCCTAAGAGTAAACAATAAAATTTAAAATCTCCTGGAAAAAATTCCAGCAGGCACCGTTGCTCAGAGGGATTTAATTCCGGTGTTAACCCTTTCCCCTCCCTAACGCTCCAAAGCGCTCGGAATTTAAATGTCCCCTCCCCCTCTAAACGCTCTAAAGCGCTCTTCCTGTGCTTTTCCTGATTTTATTGCGTTGTGTGATCGTAACAGGCCGTCTCTGTTCACTGAGGTGATGACATCACTCAGTAAGCATGCCTGCACGACTGTAAGCATGATGCAAGCATAAACATCGAGA
>Ga0123355_10012120_pt1 | contig 13341 bp, 13 predicted proteins | sample TergutEmb28metaG_3_FD_89872 | JGI IMG/M metagenome (GOLD analysis project Ga0123355, IMG submission 89872) | Embiratermes neotenicus P1 segment gut microbial communities from Petit-Saut dam, French Guiana - Emb289 P1 | ecosystem: Host-associated > Arthropoda: Insects > Digestive system > Gut ...
ATCGAACCAAGAACAATATGACCAATGTGGTAATTCAACAGAATAGTCGCAAGCTCCTGATGATGGATATATTAATGTCCGAAACATGTTGAGCACATAAGAAGTGAAATAAAATAGCAAGTGCCATCAAGTTGGCCTTTTATTCTTCAAATTATATGTGGTCATCCACAACCATGGGAATGAGAGACATTCATTAGTGCCTGTAAGAACTGTAGAACACCCACTTAATCGAATTACACTGTGAGCAATTCAGTATCTAATAGGACAAATTCCGTCAACTATGTCAATGTAAATACCACATTCCTCTGAAACGTCAATGTCAACTTAAAACACTACATAAAGTCAAAAACCAGAAAGTCAGTTATTAAATGAACAAGCCTTGCTATGAAACCTGACTTCAATTAAATGCATGTGTGTGTTTTTACGACACCCTGCAATTTACAGACGATGCTAGTATCTGGAAAAATGTGTAAATACAGACAAGACACAAACATTAAGCACAAACAGGTCATTTCCCATATTACAATTTCCTTACACAAAATGTTAGGATACACTCCCAATAATTTACACTCTTAACACATGTGTGACCGAATGTGATGCTCCGGCTGACTACCCACCCACTGGGGAATACATCCATAAACTTATTCAGTCCAGAACAATACTACCGCTTCCAATGTTATTCAAAATGGAGGAAAATAGGCAGAAAAAACAAGTACATTACACGTCTCTGAGCTTTTCCCCCCAGCCTAATTACTACATAGTTCTAAACATACCACCAGGTGGTAATAACAGCAGTCCACAAATATATGTAAATCTCTAAATTAACCACAGCCTGGCAACTATGTATGACTAGCAACCTATGTTAAACTACACAGACCATCTAGAGTGTGTTAATAGAAATGCTATTTCCTTCAAAACAAAAGGCATGGTTTAGCTGCTCCAATTCATACTCTCACAACTTCATAAGCAGGAATAAACAGTGAAGTGAATTTGGTAAGGAACTAGAGGAAGGGACAGTCATCTGATTGGGCTACTATCAGCATCAATTCAGAAACAGATATGGGATATTCAGTTGTTGCAAATAGCTTCAAGTCTTAAATGAAATTGGAGACATTTCTAGTTTCTAGTAACATCAAGTTATTACACACCTTACCCACATTTTGCAGTACGTACATAAGCACATTGATGTCACTTCAACCAAGTATGTATGCGTTCATGCTGTTGCAGATGATTTAGATGACTGAACGATTTTCTGCATATGTTACAAGAATATGAATGCACTCCACTATGAACACGTTGGTGAGTTTTTAGACTCTGTGGCAGTTTAAATGATTTAGTACACACTTCACAAGAATATGGGCGTTCCACACTATGTATAAGTTGATGTGTCTTCAGAATATTCAGGAGTCTGAATGATTTATTACATACGACACACGAAAATGGGCGCTCTCCACTGTGTATACGCTGATGCACCTTCAGATTATTCTGGCGACTGAATAACTTACCACACACATCACAAGAATATGGACGTTCACCACTGTGTATTCGCTGATGTGTCTTAAGATTACTTACCCGATTAAATGTTTTATTACAGATATCACAAGTATATGGATGCTTTTCAGTGCGTTTATGTGATTTCAGGCTAATTTGTTCATCGAATCTACTATTATAAACGACACAGGAGTATGGGTACTCTGAAATGTGTGTGCACTGATGATTCTGCAGATGAGTGTGCCTGGCAAATGACTTATTACACAGGCCGCAGCAATATGTATCTTTCTCAGCATCAACTGAATCACTGCTTTTCACAGCCTTTGGATGTGTGGAAGATTTCCTACACTCATCACACAAGGGCAACTGATTATCACTATATATTCCTTGATGTTTCTGTAGGTACGTAAAAGATTTATTACAAATATCACACGTACGCTGTCCACTATCTGTGTCCTCTTCCAGTGCAGTGTAATTCTCTTGTGATTTGGTTTGTGCTTTTAATGGATCCTCTACTTTTTCAGTAACGGTCAGTCCCTAGCAAAAGACAGTAATGAGAAATTAAGAATCAATCATAAATTTGCATGGGAAAAGACAGGGACAAAAACGAGGTAAATTAATCAAACAGAATGTAAGGTGTTCCATGCTGTACAAATAAAGTGTATTTTTCCTTCTCCAAAAACCTCACACAAACACACCCTTTGTTGTCAATGTAACACGCAGCTAATACACAAAATTTCAGGTTTTTAGGAAATATGTTTAAATGAACAAAGGCAAACACAACTAACCTCATTTTCAACCTCCGTAACTGGAAATGTTACTAAGAAAGGATCCACCTCCTCTTCTACCTCTTCTTTGATATTAATAAGCTCATCTTCACTGCGAGAAGATACAAGACATGTCCTGGTACTGGACTTGCCTCGCTGCAAAATTATGATGTACGTATGAATTGAAACAGAAATGTTTTATCACATCATCCATTCAAAGTACCTGGAATATGGGTCACCTCACATTAACTTCTTACATTTACTACTGGTGATACAATCTGTGGCCATGTTCAATACCCACTGAAGATAGAGTCTGAGAAAGCAGGTGTGTATCATGTTCCACTTTCATGAAATAAATATGGTACAGAAAAATTTGTAATTCATATTTACTATATGCACAGCCACTGAAATTCGCTATTTCTTGTGCCAGGTACAACCTTTAGAAGGTAAGGCACCTTATACGCAGAGCAGCCAATGAAACAGACCAACATATCTACAAGAGACTCTCAATGCTTGTGATTAATTGGGACTGACAAAAGCAGCACAAACATCTGAACCAGAATAATGACTGGTACAAACATGACTCACTTCTTCTTCATGTTCTTCTTCTTCTGTCTCCCATTCTACAAAGGCAGATGACAGAGGATCCTTCTCCTTTTTTACTTTAACTGGGCCATTTTCCCTGTCAAAAGTTTGATGCGATCCATTATCCAGATCATGTTCGGCTTCCACCATATCCAAATCGTGCTTTAACATATTTAAAAGTGAGGTGACAATGAGGAGGCAATATTTAATTTATAGTGGTAAAATAATGCACGGTATGAACATTAAAAAAGATATGCAATTCTTGTTCCAGACTGAACAAGTCCACAACTTCCCACAATATTTCTGTATGGTCTATTTTAATATTATCCTCCAACCCATACCTGCCACTTCCCTTCAAGTTTTCCCACAAAAGTTAAGCATGCATTTCTCACACGTGCACCATGTGCTACATACCCTGCCCTTACCAACCTCCTGGATTTCATCATCCTTATAACGCCTGGTTAATAACACAATTTAAGCCAGTTCTGAGGTTTTCACATCAGTCTAGCTGAGGATTCTATGTTTCTGGGATGTGATACAGCATCATATCCCCCCCCTCCAAAAAAATGGGATCCACAATTTTTAAGTACTCCGCCACACACTTCCTGCCATTTGGGTCAAACCGTTCTCATCATCCTTAATCTGTGCTTCACCCATAATTTCATACACTCAAGTTCCCCCACCAACACAAGATCACACTTCTGTACTTTCACAGCTTTACATTTCACAACAGCATAGCCAAAGGCAATATAATCTCAAATGACAAATATAGTTTTGTTGTGCCAACGCCATTCTCAAACGTTTGAATTCTGCAACATTTCTGAAGGAGAACAAGTAAAACTCACCTCATTTTCTTTTACTAACTCTGAGTATGTTAACAACAGAGGGTCCTTTTCCTCCTTTACTTCAATCAGAAGACCTTCTCTGTTACAGTTAAGGGGCAATTCATAACTTGGATTGTGCTCAGTGTCCGTGACATCCATGTCGTGCTGTAAAACCATAAAACTTATTAATATGTAACTGAAGAATAAGAACCAACTAGATGCTACTTATTGTATTATTATACTTATGATAGGAACAACATGTTTCAGGCACTATTATGCCCATCATCAGGAGCTCACAACTATGGTGCTGATTACCACATGGGCCGTCTGGTTCTTGGTTGGACATTAGGTGCAGGCAGGCTGGATAAGTGTCCAGGTTGCAGGCTATGGCCTGCAGTGCGGACGGCCCATGTGGTAATGAGCACTATAGTCGTGAGCTCCTGATGATGGGCATAGCAGTGCCCAAAACATGTTGAGCCTATCATAAATATAATTAAACAATGACTAGCACCTAGTTGGTTCTTATTCTTCAGTTATCACAACAATGCACAGTCCAATACACATAAAATTTTATTAATATGTCATGCCATGCAGTTTGGTAGAAGAGTACCTACCAGAACGTTTCAGAAAATCATGCTGTATTCATATTCCGGGCAGCATTCTTGCACCTCGAACAAAGAGTAAGCAGGTTCCTCCTATACAGTGTTATCTGACTACTAAACCAGTGTTTCCCAGACTGTTTTGCTCTTGGACCCCGTTCGGCTTTGAAAAACCACCACCGATCCACACATGCATGTTAACGTAAATAACGAGGGTCTGGATGATAGGTACCCAAAATTTAAAATGTATATATTAGAACTGATTTTAGATAGCTATGAATACGTGTCAGTAGCATATGTAACAATGCACTGCATGATTTGAATGTAATTAAACTGGCTGTCGCTAACTTCAAGAACACAGTAAGTTGCTGACTTAGATATTCTAATGGTCATATGACATAAACATATCGCCAATTAAAGAGGTACCATTTTTATTCTTAACAAAACATTATTCCTTTAATTTAAAGAATAAGCAAACTACAGTATAGCTTCTTATAATAAAACCAACTAGATGCATTAATTTCTCAACGTCCCGATCCTGCTTGCTAGCTGTATGACATATACCATTGCTCTGTGTACAGTGAAAAACTCCTGACGACGGACAGAGGAACTGTCCGAAACATGTAGAGTTTTATTCCCCAAAATAAATTTGAGAAATTAGTGCATCTAGTTGGTTTCATTATAAGAATTCATCACGATGCACGGTCACCTGAACGTCAAATTCAGTGTACCTATTACTGCAATGCATCCACGAATCCCCTGGGAACTGGACACGGATCCCTTGGGATGTGCGGAGCACACGTTGGCAACCACCGTATTTAACCATACAGTTTTACACACCTTTACATCTAAACTGTCACCACTATACAAACATCAAATGTCATTTCCTCAATTATGCCAGAAGTCTTGTCTCTGCAAGAGGTTTCTAACACATCAACTTAAACTCCTTTGTAAACATACATATTACCCATTTCATTCTACTATGCAGCACACCCATTCTCCAGATCAGCCACTGTATGATGAAAAATAAGATAACAAATACCAATACAACAATTTTAAACACACAAAGTTTGTTTATTTTTTCGAATGCTGACATATAATTATAGAGATACCAGTCATCCCAGTTCTCCTGAGATGGTCCTGGTTTTATGGGGTTTTTCAATGGCTCTAGTCTGGTGTCCTGCAAAATCTGGTTCAGGAAGGCAAATGTCTACGATATTTCCAAGTAATAAAAGCATGACATTTCTGACATTGCATACGAACACTCTGACATTCCCACAGGGGGATAAAGCATCTATGGCAGTATGACAGCCATCAACTGGCCACTAAAAGGAAGGATTAGGAAAGGGAGAGAAAGATCATGTGTTGATTGGTGATTATACAAAGGGGGCTGAGACTGTGAGGGGCCAGGAGTGGACGTGTACAGGAAAATCAGTAAGTGAAGTGAGTGCGCACGGTGATCATATGATTTTATTTTGTATATTCCTTTACACATTACTATTTGCTGACGACCAGGTAGTGATAGCAATGGATGAACAGGACTCAAGCTATATGATAAGTAAACTACACGAACAATATAAGAATTGGGGGCTAGATATCAATTATGAGAAGACAGAACAGTTGGTCATTGGAAGAGAGGGAAAGGACATGGTACTAGGTCCTAATACCATTCGGGACTGCGTACGGTTTAAATATCTTGGAGTGATGTTAACGAAAGAAGGCACTAGCAATGAAGAGATTGACAACAAGATTATCCAAGGAAGGAAAGCAATAGGCAAGTTGAATTCTGTGCTGTGGAATGATAAAATTACTATGAAAACAAAACAGATGATCTTTTCCACAATAGTAGAGAGTATAATCACGTGTGGCTCAGAAACATGGGAAGTAAACAAAAGAAATGAAAAACGACTGAAAGCCGTGGACATGGACTTCTGGAGGCGTGCGTGTGGTGTGCCAAGGATAGAACGTGCGGAATGACGAGATAAGAAGATCGCAGAGAAAAAAGGATATCATGGACACAATTAATATGAAAAGACTCATATGGTATGGCCACGTCCAAAGAATGCCGGCACAGCGGTGGCCTATAAGGATGCTGGATTGGGTGCCAGACAGGAGAAGGAAAAGGGGAAGGCCTAGGAGAACCTGGAGAGAGAACATACATGTAGAAATGGAACGGAGGCACCTACAGCACGGAGAATGGGAAAATAGAAAAGGGTGGCTTGCAGGATGCGGTAAACAGCGACAGCTGTAACAAAGCCGCTTATATATATATATATATTTATGCCATAATTTTGTTATCTGATTTATACTGTAGTAACAGCAATACATTATTTATTCTACATTTTTCAAAGCGTGATGGGTTACAAATAAATCTGGCCTTTCAAATGCCTCCATGCAAAGTCATCCAAGATACAGTAAGTACTTTTCTCAATCATCTGCTCCCCATGACAGTGCCATTATATATATTAACATAATGACACCTGTTACAATTTGGCAAGCACAGTACCTTCATCCACTCATTCCCATCTGCTCACCTGCAGAACAAACCTCCGGCTGCCTGAACCACACCATCAGCACACACAACAAACAAATTATAAAAAGCACAGACTTTCTTAATGAGTTCTGAGTTCTTGTTTCAACTTTTCTACTGTTTCCTCTACTGTCAATGTGCCATGTGTCACAACAACAGTCTTCTGTCGTGACCGAGATCCCTAAAAATGAGAAATCAAATTTTGCTGATACTGAAATCTAATTATTACACTATTTAGTACATCAGAGAAAACTGCACTAGATTGGAATCCTCAGGGATATAGAAGGAGAGGTAGGCCGAAGAGAATGTGGCGAAGGACAATAGAGGATGAGATAAGAAGCACAAGAAGATCATGGAAAGAGGTCAAGGGGATAGCTGCAGACCACAACGCCTGGAAGCTCCTCATGGATGCCCTATGCTCCACATCGAGTAAAAGGATTTCTTGATGATGATGATGATGATTTAGTACATCAGGATTTGATGATGACGATTTAGTACATCAGGATTCCATTCCTCTTTGACCATTTCACCCAAAAGAGGAAGGAACCATGAACCTTAAAACCTTCAAGAACTACTCGCCCTGTGACACAGAATTACACCTCACAAAACTTGAATCTTTGATTACACCAACATAAGAACCTGACATCTCACATTATTTCATATACCTTTTAGACCATACTCACTTCTGTTTTCGCCACTTAATGTACCAGACATATGTGCAGTATAGGTAAAGTTCACCCTGGAACAGACCAGGAAGGCCTGGGGGTGGGGAGCAAAGGTTTAGCCCTACTCTTTTTTTAACCTCAACACCAGATGGGGGTGGGTGCTAAAGCCACGCCCCAGCTGCTCTACGCCTGGGAATGAACCAGTACATATTGTAAAAGAGGCTGTGTGGGCCAGACGCCAGGTCTGGGCAGGTGCGGAAAAGATCGCCCCACCAGGATATGATTCCCAGACCATCCAGCCTATAGCGAGTCACTATATCGACTGCGCTATCTCGGCCCATAGATATATGTGAGGTATTAAATAAAATAAGAGACACATGAAATCCTCCATCGGCATGATACTTTGCACACAGTCATAACAAAACACAGACTGAAACACAGCAATTACTGCAATAATATCTAAGGTTATATCTCCTCTTTCAAAATTCCTGTAACATCACATAAATAAATCAGGCAGAATGACAAGTTCAGGGTTCACTCACTCAACTGACATCTAGGGAGACACAAGGAAAATACTTTGCTGTGGTTTCACGTGTGCGCACGTGTGTGCATGTTGCTGCACGTGCACATATGTGGGTCCATCCCTGTGAACATTTAAACTGACTGATTTTCACAATTTCTGGTATAAACATTATGCCAGTGGAGGACATCATATATACTGTATTTTAATTAATTACAAAGAGTAACAACAAAATGGTGTGCGCGCGCACACACATACACACACACACTTGTGAAGTGGGAAAAACTGGTGCCACCTCATGTGGGAAACAAATCACACACAGAAGCAATACCTTGTTCAAGAAAATTTCCTGTAGAATGTAGAACAACATGACAGCAATACAAATATTTTTGTTTAACCTCTAATTTCATGACATAAACTAAAAAATCAATGGAGCCAGAAATATAGGAGATGGTTAAGACACCAAATTATAAACATATCTACGTAAAAATTATGATAAAACTGTATGTTATAAGAAGTCTAAAAGATAAAATAACACAATCAGTAAAAATTAATAAAGGAGTATGTCAAAACTCCAACAATATTCAACATATACATAAATGAAATACATCCAGAATGTTTTGTAAACAACATAACGGGGGCACAAATAACAACAAATAAATAACAACCCATCTTTTTCAGATATCCGATTATAACAGCAAAATCGGAAACCTTACTATAAAAGTATGTACACAAAGAAGCATACAAAATACGGATTAATAATTTCAACCACTGAACTAAAACAATGTCATTCAGAGGAAGAGACCCCATCTGAAGTGAGACAGTAATTAATAAAAAGGCAACAGAATAAACAAACATGCACAACTGGCTGTGATGCTGTCACGTGAAGAGAAAGCAACATAATACACAAATTGACAGAATTTTTACAGATGATGGGAATCATCAAACGAGTACCAAAACCTTGAACAGCCATGAAGTAAACCAGACTACAAATACACAACACATCAGCAATGCCAACTTTACTGTAGAGCAATGAACACTGGACACTGAAGAAACAAGAGGACCCGAGAAACACAGCAGCAGAAATGAAATTTTTGAGGAAAACTGAAAAACACACAATCTTTGATCACAAAATAAATCAGAATATTTTTAAATACTTTAAAAAACAACAATCGGCTTTGGTGGTCTAGGGGTAGCGTGCTGGCCTTTAGTACCCAAGCTTGTGGGTTCAAACCTGGCCGAAGCCGTCAGAATTTTAGGGCGAAAAAATCCTCAGCACACCTTCCTTCGGACGGGAAGTAAAGCCGTCGGTCCCATGTCGTAGATTTGCAGCATGTAAAAGATCCCTAAATTTATGTGGAAGTCGGAATTTAGGCAAAAATTACTACCGGACATCTTTCTCGCCCACAGTTCCACCTTTTGCTGCTAGGATCTCTCACGTCGTTGCGGACGGAGGCACCTGGCAGTTAAAGTGGGAACGTCTAAAGGCGGAGGAAAGCAATGGCAAACTACCCCCAAGAACTTGCCCAGGATGCAGTGTTCCAGAGCCATACTGGTCATGTGACTGGGCTCTGGTTCCTGCCAAGCCCGGCCTTCAAGGCTGAATACTAATGAATGATGAAAAAACAATTGTTGGTACAAGTCAAGAACTGTAACAATAAATTGATCAGACATGTCTGTAGAATGTACAGATCCACACTCCTGCATTTTATTATAAAATATCAACCCACAGGTAAAAGGAATCCAGGATGCCCATTAAAAAGACTTCTGGATTGTTATATCAAGATCAGAATGGGTCACGAGGCCTAAGTCCCTGAATCTGTAATAATGGTAATGATATACATATTCTGCCTCAGTTTACACATTGAAATTCATGTAGTCAGAAACTGAAATGAGTAGTTCTTTCCAAAAATACAAGCTCCTTTCATCAACCCCACTGCTGCACACACCTGCATCATACTAACCTTGTCCAATGAAATGTCACTTTTTCTGAGACCAAGCACAGCTGCCATATACTTGACAAGCTCCGTGTTTGCCTCACCTTCCACAGGTGGGGCATTTATCTGAACACCCACTGCTTCATTTCCTATATCTGGCATGAGCAGAAATAAGTATTAATTTCACCACATTGCATTGTATTACATTACTGTCTCCTGGGATGTGATGCCATGCCAGCAGCTAGTTTCAGCCAAGCCCACTACCTTGTATGGCACCATACACCAGAAGACAGTGGGTGCACAATCTGTTCTGAAGTGACAAACCTGTAACAGCATTCTGTTTAGCACCAGGCTTGGCTTGGATTCTAATAACTATGTTTCCAAGCTTGTCAGCTGTAACTGCACAAGTAACAGCAGACTGGGGCTTCTGAACCATATCCTGAAAGGAGGAAAATGCTATTAGACACATGCCTTGTCTTCACAATTCATGTATTTATTTATTCATGGTTTATGCAGACGGTATCAATACCACGTCGACGGTGGAATGATTACTGATAACGAAATGGGAAGGATATGGTTAAACTCGCTGATGTCTGGTTGGGTCAAATCGACAAGCATATAACTCCGGTTACTGAAACTCATTAACATCATACGAAGGGCGCGGCTGTACTAAGCAAAGGGAGTTCTTTTCCGATATCACCTTCCATAATTCGCTATTGCTTAACGCGATCATACAGCAATAGCCAGGACATGCAGCATAAACTATACAAGAAACTAATATGATGTTGCTTCGTTGGCTACACAGATACTCACACATTTAGATTTATTTTTATGACACTTTTGCTTCGACATTACATTAGAGCAATGTAAACCTTCAATTTTCAAGAACAATTTACACACATGACACTGACTGTTATATTTCACATAACGAAACATTAACCTTTAACGACATACGCACCATTCCTACGCATGCACCACGGATTACACGTTACAAAACTAGATAGTTCTTATCCGTGTTCCAGGGCTCCCACAGGGCGTTGAATGCATTGCCACATGGACTAACGAAGATTGTAGGCCGGGAAAGCGCAGTCCAGTGTTTACCGAACTTGCGTGCTCGGGGACCCGATCTGGCTGTGAAAAATAACCACAGAACCTCACATCTTTGCTCACGAAAATATAGCGTGCGGATGATGTATATATAAATGGAATATTTATCATCTCAGAATTGATTTTAGATAGCTGTGATTACATGCCGGCAGAACACGTAACAATGTCTTGCATGATTTGACTTCAATTAAATGATTAATGATGATACAAAGTAAACACATCTCCAATTAAAGAAGTTCGTCGATTGTTGTAACAAAACATTATTATTTTAACTAAAATATTCGCACACTTCAAAGTAGCAATTATAGAAATACATCCACGGATTCCCTTAGAATGGACCACACTTTGTGAACCACTGGCGAAGTCAGTAAAACGGGTCATATGGGGATGGATTTTTGTGTGTCGAATCCCGGGAGGGGGGCGAGATTTTCCGCACCCGTTCAGACACGTCCTGCGGCCTCCTATACAATATGTATCGTGTCTCTTTCCGGGGGTTAAGCGGCCGGTGCATGCCGTTGACAACCCACCTCTCTCCAGCGCTGAGGTTAAAGGAAGAATAGCCCTAAAAACCTATGCTCCCCCTTTGGGCCTTCATGGCTTCTTACTGGGTAAACTACCCAGTCTACCGAAAGTCATCGCCTGGTTGACATTATCAACATCCATGAGAACCGTACAATTAAATGACTGGAAGGGAAGTATGCAGGAGAGGGATGAAAGTGTCTATCCATGCAACTTCCCTCTGTGCCCTCAGTATAGCATTGGCCACATCAACTCTTCTAATTGTAGACCTAATTTCATATAGTCTACGATGAATTACAACAGGCCTGTAACACTAACCATGTTTTAACATCCCTAAATTTGAAAACTGCATTTTATACATAACAAGACACACAGCGTACGCATAAACCGTACCACAATGGTGCATTCACGTAACCACTGTTGCAATAGAAAAGCAGTAAATATTACACATTCTCCAGTGTTTGTGGCCTTAGTTATCCAGAATGTAAGGCCCACGCTCCATATTCCTCTGTTGCCTGTCTGGTTCTACCATATTTTCCCACATTATCTCATAAACGACACGACTTCCAGAATAAATTTACTGAACATACATATTTTTACTTTTGCTGCTACTTTTGTTGGAAGTATTTTTTATTCCGAGAACACAGCAAGACATCATACATGTACACAGTTCTTCATGTAAAGTACCAGTTATTCTTGTCAGATTTTAGAAGAACAATAATTTTCTAGACAGACCTTCTAAAAATAATCAATATCAAATTTTGTGAAAATCTGTCCAGTGGGAGCCAAACTGTTCCATGTGAACAGACGGACATAACAAAACAAATAGCTGCTTTTCACAATTTTGCAAAAGCGGCTAATAAAAAGTCTTGCAAATCAAATATCCCCTCACCTTTTGCCTGCATTACACAACTTTTAACACATTTCATTTGTACAGGTTAATACATTAAAATGCCCATTTTTCACTCCATTTTATCTTGAACAAAAACTGAAAAACAAAAAAGTGCCATATCTAAATCAGGTGGATGGATCAAAACCCCTACATAAAGCCTTTAGAAATGTGTGTAATGTATGCATCTGTACAATTAGACTTGTGGCCCAAGAGTTCAGTTTCTGGCACCCGTGCTGATGAAGATATAACTCTGTACAGATTATGTAGGTACCAGAGTTTCATGGGAGCTTGTTGCCTCTATCCGGGTCTGCGACTGAAGACTTCGAGTGTTTACAGCATCATATGTGCATGTGATCAGATCTACCAAGGCTGGGACAAAGCAGCACCATTGTCCAGGCCAACTGCATACATCACCAGTAGACAGCACGAAATTAAATGCAACATCACATCAAACTCCAAATACCAAAATCCTCTACAAATAATCCCATTACCTGAACTGTATCATTGGAAGGTTGACTGAGACCACACTACATCATAACAGCTTGAACCACGTGTGAAGGCTGGAACTTGTAGGGTACGTAAACCTCTCATTCACTTCATGGAGAAATGCAGAAAAACTCCTCACCAAGGAAACACAATGTTTGAACATTATGACACTTGTCACTGTAGCCAACTGAGAACCTCAGGTCACTTGGATGTCCCACGTCTGGTCGTCTCCTTCCTTTTACACGCCGAGAATATGATAGTCACCAATGTCTCTTTCAATATGAATGAAGTCATCCCATTGTGTATCTATATATTCACTTTATTACTATATATTACCGTCAACACAACTACAATACAATATAATGCTAATGCAACATGTTTCGACTTACAACAGTCATCTTCAGGCTAAGCTAAGAACC
>Ga0123355_10012121_pt1 | contig 13340 bp, 11 predicted proteins | sample TergutEmb28metaG_3_FD_89872 | JGI IMG/M metagenome (GOLD analysis project Ga0123355, IMG submission 89872) | Embiratermes neotenicus P1 segment gut microbial communities from Petit-Saut dam, French Guiana - Emb289 P1 | ecosystem: Host-associated > Arthropoda: Insects > Digestive system > Gut ...
CCCGCGCTCAGGGACCTGAGGGGCAGAGTCGCGCCCAGAACCTCGGCGACTTCGTCCTTGCTCATGCCGCGCACGAATTCGGTGAAGAACGAAACGCGGTCCAGCCGGGTGAACAAAACGTAGACCGGAAAACTGATACCCAGCAAGTGCGATACTTCCTGCAGCCTGGTCGACATTCGCCGAGCAGCCGAGATGGAACTCTCGCTCGCTCCCGGTCGGAGAAAGGTTTCGCAGTCAAAACATACGATCGCCGCCCGCGGAGCCTGCGCCTTCTTGCCAAATGCCGCCGAGAAGCGCGCGGGCTGGAGCAATTTCACCAACTTTTTCCAACGATCGGCCTGGGCCATCATCGCTCCGGCAGGATCGACAAAAATCGCCTGGCGCGTGTACCACAGGTTGGCTGGCGCCGTGGGCAGCACTTCGTTGTCGCGATACACTTGCCCGGCGAGCAATTCCGGATCGAGTGCGGAATGAATCAGCACCGTGGTCTTGGTAGAACCGGAATCGCCCAGAACATAAACCAGCGGCAGGCTGGCCAGATTCGAACCACGCCCGAGAGTCGACTGTCTCAGGCGCCGCACCGCCTCGCGCACCAGCCCATCCAGATCGTCGGTCGACCGAGGCTGAGGTTCGTCTTCTCCGGCGGCCTGCCTGGCCTTTTTCATCTTGTACTGATACCAGAGCGCAACCCCCGCGCCAATCAATCCCAGCAGCGCGAGCACACCGCGAAGTATCCACACGTCGGAACCGTGCACGGGCAACCATCGGCCGAGCAGATAGACCAGCACCAGGTAGATCAACAGAATGACAACGGTCACCCAGTACATCCCACCCCCTTATTTCAGCAGTGCGGCCGCCAGGGCTGACAGTGACGACGCGCCCGACATCAAAACCAGCTTGAACAAGATGAAGAGAAAAACCGCAAGCCCGGCAGTGGCGATGGCGACCCGGGCAAGCAGGCGGCTCACCCGATCGGATTGCGAGATCCGCACCGCGTCGGCAGGAATCGCGCCGCGCGGAGACAGCGCGCCCACAGGCCCGCGAATGCGGCGAATCTTCTCCTGTATCGCCGCCATAATCCCCCGCAAGTCCCCACCCGCGGCATATCTGCCTTTGAACCCCAGCAGCAGGCAGAGGTAATACACCTCCAGCAGATCGGCGGTTTCCTGCGAATCGTTGCGGGTCAGGGTTTTATCCAGTTCCTGGAAGAAAATCTCGCCCGCCAGTTGATGTCCGAACAGTTCCGCCTGCAGAGGCAGGCGCGGCCAGTTCACGAACACGGGATTTCTCGAGGTCAGCACCGATTCGTCGAGGAAGGCGACGACTGCAAAGATGACCTGCTTGACGTCCTCGGGGCTGGCTCCACGGCTGCGTGCTTCCTGCTCGGAAACCCGCAACGCTTGCCGCATTTGCGCGCGGAACGTTTCCGCATCCAGAACCGCCTGGCGGTTATATCGCAGCCTCACGATAGCGGTGAAGACTTCCTGAAATCCCAGCGCGAGGTTCCAACCGCGCCTGTCTAACGCGGGGCTCGACCCGCGAAAACTGCCTAGCGGGGTGACCGATGACGATCCCATTTCAGCTCTCCAGCAAAGCGATCAGTTCAATCTCCGGCGAGGGCAACTCGCCCGGCACATACACGCCCACGTTGCGCGTCTTCATGATGTGTTCCCAGCACGGGCCGCTGCGGTTGATCACGAAGTACTGGCTATCCACTTTCGCCGCAATCGCCGCGGGCGGAACCTGCCGGTGAGAAAGCCCCAGGCCGGGCAGCGCCCGTTTCACCAGCTCCGGAACAAACTGTGCGGAACATACCTTCACCAGTTGCAAAGTTTTTTGAATCAGGTCGGCCTCCCCCACCGGCGCTCGAATCCCCAGCATCCAGCGCGAGGGCCCCAGGCAGCGCTGGTCGCGAATCTCGCCCCCGTAAAAGTAGCGCGCCGTCGCTTTCAGCGGAATCACGATCGCCTGCGAGGGGACGATAATTTCGAGATGGCGAAGAATATGCTCTTCGAGAGCCGCAAACACCGGCCCGGGATCGTGATGGTCATACGCGGGCAGAGTGCGGGGATTGGAATCGAGGCCGAAAGTGCAGAGCGCTCCCGCCAAGCGCGACATCTCGCGAAACATTTCCTCCGGATGCCGGTGCTTCGCCAGCAAAATGTGCCGCAGCGGAGTCAGGCCGGAGTTGATGGCATGCAGGAACCAGAACTGCGCGACCTGGCGAGCCGACATGCCGGTCTGAAATTTTTCTCCAGACTTCTGCTCCTGGGTGACCACGGCACTCTTCTCCTCGAGAATCTCAACCAGTTTCTCGAGCATACTGGCGAGCCGCTCGCTGGCGCTGATGCGTAGCGCGGGCGGCACGAACGTGGGATCGTAAATAAAGTGCCCCGACTGATCGCGCATCACGCGAGCGATGGGCAGGGTGAGCAGATTGTCGTCCTTCGCGGGTAACACGACCAGCCGTATATTCTTCCGGCCCATCTGCACCGGCTTCGGTTCGAGCCCCGTGTTCTCGTCGTGAATCATTTCGGTGGTGCTGAGATAGCGGGCATTTCCCGCCGGCAACGGATCCAGATCGCAATTCTGTTGCCCCTCGACCCAGCGCGGAATCCCCAGCCCCACCGTCAGACTGTCGGTTGCGGGAAGAAACTGTTCCGCAATGTTGCGCGGATCCGGGCGCGGATCGCACTCGGGAATATCAAAGGGCAGTCCATCCTGAAACATCCCGCGGGCAGCGAGAAGATTTACGGTGCCGTTGCGCAGCGCGTCGGCGTCGAGTTGGCAGGCGGCCAGGCCGTACGCGTCTCTCCACAGGCTGGCCGTAGCAAAGTGAAAGGATTCCTCAAAGTAGCGGTTCTGCGCCTGAAAATGCTGCGGCGCCAGATACATCCCTTCCGCCCACACTACTCTCGACAGCAACTTCATGCTGCTCCTGATATAAAGGGGATTGGTCTTGAATCGCGCTTCACTGCCTAACAGGGGACGTCGCCGCCAATTTTCGCGTCTGGCCTGCGATGCTAGGCGGATCGTTCCGTAATGTCAAGGTTCGCACGCCCGGTTCGAACGCCCGGCCCTCGGCCTGCCCCGGTAGCGTGCGCCCAGCCGCTAAAGAGCGCTGAATCGGTTTCGTTTTGTATTCGGCCGCAGCTGATGTCCGTTTGTTGATCGCCGGCGCCTACGTCGAAGCGCACTATCCCTGACTAACGATTTTTCCTGGCTGCCCCTGCCAATTTCGATCCCGGTCGCTCGATCTCGCTATGGCAAATCGGAGAGTTCAGAACGGCAGATTGAGGTGCGGTTTTAGGGTCTCGATCTGGCCCGGTAAGAGCATTCCAGCGACTGGCAAGTAACCGAAATTGCAGGTCTTCGGCCCCCTTGTCGTGATAGCCTATGGGCTGCGCAATCCTCGGACTTGTTCGGCCTCCGGCCCCTTGGGGTGGGATTTGTTTTTATGACGTTCGAATCCGAACCAATTCCACAACCCCTATCTCATTCGCCCAATGGGACTTCTGCGGATCCCACCGATCTGACGGGAACGCAACTTTCGGGCCAAGCCGGGGTTCAAGCCAGTGTGGGCACGGCCGCACTCGATCCCGGCATGCTGATGGGCGCCACCACGCCCAAGGTATCTGCTGCTTTTCCCGCCGGTTCCGGACAAGATTCTGACGCGGAAATCATGTTGCGGGCCAAGGCCGGCGACCAGTCGGCGTTCGAGTATCTGGTGCAGAAGTATCGCCGCCCGATGGTGAGTTTTATGTATCGGATGGCGCGGAACCCCGCCGCCGCAGAAGATCTAGCGCAGGAAGTTTTCCTGCGCGTGTATCGTTCGCGCGAGTCCTACGAGGCCAGCGCGAAATTTACGACCTGGCTGTATCGGATTGCGACGAATCTTGCGGTCAATCATGCGCGCGACACTCGTCATGAACGTCCCGAACTTCAAGTCAGCCTGGACGAGCCGGACGAGGATAGTGGCACCACCCTCGAACTGCCCGACGGCAACCTGAACGCCGAGCAGCAGATAGTGCGCCGGGAGCGGATGCTGGCCATTCGCCGAAAAGTAGAAGCCCTGCCAGAGCAACAGAGACTGGCAGTGATTATGCATAAGTATCAGCAGATGGATTACAAGCAGATTGCAGAAGTCCTGAAGAAGAGCGAGTCGGCGACCAAGTCGCTGCTCTTCCGGGCTTACGAGACTTTGCGGGAGCAGTTAAAAGAATTCATCTAGCAAGACTGATGTACTTGGCAAGCGACGCTGGCGAGGAGTGTGAAGAGGAAGCAGTTATGAAATGCGAAGAAGTTCGTGAAAGGATGCCCGATGTGGCGGCTGGCTTCAGCCGGCTGACCACAGAAGACAGCAATCATCTGCTAAGTTGCACGCCCTGTGCGGAAAGGTTGCAAGAAATAGGCGCGACCATGGCGCTGCTCGACGAGTGGCAGACCCCGGAGCCGTCGCCTTATTTCGATGTGCGCCTCCAGGCGCGCCTGCGCGAGGAAATGGCCAAGCCGCAGCAGCTGTCCTGGATGCATTGGTTACGCCGCCCGGTGCTGGCGGCCGCTCTCACCATCGTTCTGGGAGTGGGCATCGGTGTGTTCGTGGCGAGAACTCCCGACTCCCCGCCTCCGCCCCCGGCGCCGGGCAGCGCGGTCAGCGATTTGCAGACTCTCGAAAACAATCACGACATGTACGCGGATTTCGACTTGCTCGACGAGTTGGACGTCCAGCAGAACGTCGTAGCGAATCCGTAAGTTAGCCATTGGTTTCAAGCGACGCGGTTGGGAAGGTCGAAGTTTCGCGGAAGTGGACAATGAGATGGGGAAAGTACATCACGGATTCCGTGGCGGCGGTAGCTTTGTCGATCGCCCTTCTGCTCCCTTTCCCTGCCCTGGCACATGGTAGATTTCGGACTGCCCCGCAACGCCACGAAGCTCCCCCTGCGCGGCAGCATGCGCCGGCGCCACGTCCACCGGCGAGCCGTCCTCCACAAGGACGTCCGCAACCCCAAGGGCGTCCCCAGCAAGGGCATGCCGGTGACTGGCTGCGGCGCTACAAAGATCTGCCGCCCGCCGAGCAGGAGCGCGCCCTCGAAAATGATCCCAATTTCCGCCGGCTTCCCATGGGACAGCAACAAATTCTGCGGGAGCGCTTGCAGCATTTTTCAAATCTTCCGCCCCAGCAACAACTGCACATCCTGAACCGTATGGAGACCTGGGAGCACCTGACTCCCGAGCAGAAACAGCAGGCGCGCCAGATCTACAACCAGATGCGCCAGCTTGCCCCCACCCGCCAGCGGCAGGTGACGACTGCGGTCCGCGACTTGCGCTCCATGCCTCCAGACCAACGCGAGCAGTTGATCGACTCCGATCGTTTCAAAGGAATGTTTTCGGATCAGGAACGGGAGATGATTCGCGGCGCCGCACGCTTACCCTTGGCTCCTCCGGAAGGCGGCGAAGGCGCCAGCCCGCAGTAGAAAAGCGGACCTCGGACCCGAGGACCTCACACCCAGAAGTAACGCGTCGAGATCATCGTTCCTGTGCCGGTCGTCCGCTCTACGACCGCAGTATATTGCGGGCTATAAAGAACACGTTTGCAGGCCGCTCGCCCAACCGCCTCATAAAATACTGATACCACTCCGTACCGAACGGCACATAAATCCGGACCCGCCAGCCGTCGCGCACCAGGCTTTGCTGTAAGTCCCGCCGGATGCCATAGAGCATCTGAAACTCGAAGGACTCGCGCGCAATCTTCTCCTTCGTGGCAAAGGCCTGCCCCTGGCGGATGATGTGTTCATCGTGCGTCGCCATACCGTGATAGATTCCGCTCTTCATCAGAGTCTTCATCAGCTTGACGTAGTTCGCGTCCACGTCAGCCTTGTTCTCAAACGCGATGCTGGCCGGTTCCTTGTATGCCCCCTTGCAGAGCCGAATACGAATTCCTTCCGAAAGCAATTTCTCCACATCGCTTTCCGACCGCTTCAGATAAGCCTGAATGACGGTTCCTACGCTGTTACCATTTCCCGGCATGCGATGCAGTTCGTGCACCAGATCAAGCGTGCGCTGGGTATACGGCGAGCCCTCCATGTCAACGCGCACAAATCCCGGCGGATTCATCCCGGAGGCTCGCGCCACCAGGCCGGTGACGACCTCGCGGGCCAGCTTCTCATCCACATCCAGCCCCATATGCGTGAGCTTCAAACTGATGTTGGCATTGAGCTGGTTTGCCGCAACGGCATCGAGGATCTGCTGATACAGTCGAGCACTGTGCCGCGCCTCGTCGGGATGGGTGACGTTCTCTCCCAGATTGTCGATGCTGACGCTCATCCCGGCTTGATTCACATGCTGGGTCACGCGCAGGGCATCGGCAATTTCGGTCCCCGCCACAAAGCGGCGGGAAACGCGCCGTCCCAGGGAAGACTGCTCGGCAAAACGGCGCAGAGAACGACTTTCCGACAGATGGACGAACAAAGCCCTCAACATGGAGTACCCGCTACCTCCACATCAACAGGATTGTGCTCGAAGAAAAAAGGTGCTTCAGACCAATGAAGGAAGACCACAGAATTTTGTACCACAACGCTAGGAACGGGAGATGACAGGAGCCGCAGGGCAAAGGCGCAGAATTCCGCTCCGGGACGGTGTCGCCGAAGTTCATTGCACTCTATGTCGAGGCTTCCGTTTCTCCGATACCCATCAGTGTTTCGGCCCAAGAGCGTCGGCCGCCGCCGGATCCACGTTCTTCGACTGAAACCAGTTCGGATACTGCACTCCCGGTGAAGTGAAGTCGTCCAGTTCCTTCTTGTCCGCGTCACTGAGATGCATGCTGAGACACGCCAGATTGTCGTTCAACTGCGAGACTTTGCTCGCGCCGAGCAGGATCGAAGTCACGTGCGGTTTCTCGAGCAGCCACGCCAACGCCACTTGCGCAACCGATCCCTGGTGGCGCGCGGCGATGGCCTTCATTTTGTCGATCAGGGGGTACCCCTTCTCCCCATCATGGGGCAGGAAATCGAAACCCGAGATACGCCCTCCCCCGCCCGTAGGATCCTGGCGCGTGTAGCGTCCGGTGAGAAAGCCGCTGGCCAGAGGACTCCACACCACAAGGGCGATTCCTGCGTCCTGGCAGAAGGGCACAATCTCGTGCTCCAGGTCGCGCCCGACGAGCGAGTAATACATTTGCGCAGCCACCAGAGGTGAATAGTTGTGCAGCTTCTGAATGCCCACAAACTTTGCCGCTTGCCACGCCGTCCAGTTGGAGTAGCCCACGTAGCGGACCAGTCCACGTTCCACCAGATTGTCGAGGGCGCGGGCGGTTTCTTCCGCGGGGGTGAAGGGATCAAACTTGTGAATCGAGAGCAAGTCGAGGTAGTCCGTGTTGAGCCGGCGCAGACTAGCTTCGGCCGCCGCCAGCAGGTAGCGGTACGATCCCCCGGCCTGAATCAGGGCTTCTCCCGTGCGAAATCCGATCTTGGTCGAAATCACGACGTCTTTGCGGCGCGGGCCGAGAGCCTGCCCCAGAATCGTTTCCGTCTGCCCATTGGAATAGGCATCTGCGGTGTCGAAGAAGTTAATGCCTGCTTCGAGCGATCGTCCCACCAGCGATTCCGCTTCCTCGCGCGCGGCGTCTTGGCTACGGCCGCGAAAGGCGACGATGGATCGACTGAGCCAAAGGTCATCACTCCAAATGCCAGACGGGAAACGACCAGACCGGTGTTGCCGAGGCGAACGTATTGCATGCCAACCTCTCGTTCCGAAGCTCGGGCGGAGACGACGAACCCGGAGCAGCGGATTCAGGATTCGCCTGGTTTCGCTGCGGATTACTTGGCGTGTTCTTCCAGGAACCTTTCGACTTCCATGGCAGCCATGCACCCGCTGCCGGCCGCAGTGATCGCCTGTCGATACCTCCGGTCCTGCACGTCGCCCGCGGCGAACACCCCCTGAACTTTCGTGAACACGTAGTTGTGCGTCTTGAGATAGCCATCCGCATCGGTATCGAGTTGTCCGGCCAACATCTTGGTGTTGGGCACGTGACCGATACCGAGAAACAGCGCGCTGGTCGGAAAATCCGACGCCACTCCGGTTTTCACATTTCGCAGCTTGAGCCCAGTGACTTCCTGCTTGTGGATGTCGTCGACATCCTCGACGACCGTGTCCAGAAGAAATTCAATCTTGGGATGGTTCTGCGCGCGCTCCAGCATGATCTTGGAGGCACGAAATGTATCTCGGCGATGAATGATCGTAACCTTGGTCGCAAACCTGGTCAGAAATAGCGCCTCCTCCATAGCCGAGTCCCCCCCGCCGACGACCACGATCTCTTTTCCGGAAAAAAAGAACCCGTCGCAGGTGGCGCACGACGAAACCCCGTGGCCAATCAACTGCTGCTCGTGGGGCAAACCCAGCCAGCGCGCCGACGCACCACTGGCCACGATGAGCGTCTGGGTGTGCACCTGCTGATGTCCCAGATGCAGCACAAACGGCCGCTGGCTTAGATCCGCGCTGGTCAAATGCCCCAGGCGGTATTCGGCGCCGAAACGCTCCGCCTGCTTGCGCATCTTCTCGACCAGCTCGGGCCCCATGATGCCTTCCGGAAACCCGGGAAAATTCTCGACCAGGGTGGTCAGCGAAAGCTGTCCCCCGGGCTCATGCCCGTCAATGACCAGAGGCTTCAGGTTGGCGCGCGCGGTGTAAAGAGCTGCCGTGTGCCCGGAGCACCCGGAACCGATAATGACCACGTTGCGAGTTTCGCTCATGAATTTATAGTCGCAGATTAGATGGTGCAGTTCAGATTTTGATGCAACGCCGTGTGACCGGAGCCCGGAATGGACTTACTTCTGTTCTTCGACAGGTTTGATCATCTTCGACCTCGGTGGCGCCTTCGGCAGGGACGTCCCGGTGATGTTCGCCAGTTCTAACTCCACCAGAGGGCGGGAACGAGGATTCAGGCCACGCCGGAATTCTAAATGAGATGGCCCATAAATCTAAATTTCAAATCCGGTAGCATTCGCGGGAGCGCGTCCGGACGTCGTAAAATCGAGTCATGGCGAATCTGACGCTGGTCTATGGGATGAGGCTGCTGCCCTCCGAAGATGTTGCCGAAGTCGGTCATGCTCCCGTGAAGCTCACGAACGGCCGCGAGGCGCACGTCACCATGCACGTGCTCGAAGGCAGCAAGAAAGAAATCGAAAGGCAACTGCGCACGAGCCTGGAAGCGTTCTTTGATCTCTATCCCGAGATCTAGTGGGCCAAGGCCGTCGAGCGAAGCGATCCGGCACCTCCAGCAAACACCCGAGATTCGATCTTCGGATAGCCGTATAATTCCTGATCTCCGACTGGGGTCTAATAAAAGCAGATGCAGTGGTCCTATCCAGAATTGCGCGGGCGGCTGATCCGGGCTGAACTTTGGCCGAGAGGCAGGATGGCGCTGCTTGCTTGCTACCTGGCAGGGCTGGCCGCCGTCCTCTATGTCCTTCAGAAGCTCCTCGGATTGTTCGCGCGCTCCTGGGGCGAGAGTCTGGGTGGATGGGTCGGGTTCCTCGCATTCCTCTCCGGAGTCCTGTTTTTCTTCCTGGCCTTCGGCTGGGTGCGGCGGAGAATCCTGTGGCGCCTGCGCAACCGCCTGATCGTTACCTACGTCTTCATCGGCGTCATCCCTGCCGTCCTGCTGGTGACGATGGGGATGATCACTCTTTACGGACTGGGGGGACAGTTTGCCGTGTTCCTCGTCACCTCCGAGATCGATGCGCAACTCCGCAGCCTGGAAGCGGTGAATACGGCCGTGAGCAATGAGCTTGCGGCCCGGCTCGAGCGTGGCGAAAAACCCTCTGCCGAGTCGCTGGCCGGGATGAGCAAGCGCGATCCCGCCTGGGAACACCGCCAGGTTTGCGCCTGGTACGGAGACAAGCGCTTGCCACTGTGCGATGAGTACCGCGGCGCCTCCCTCACGCTGCCCACTTGGTTGAAGGACAAGTTTCATGACCTCGTCCGTGATGGCAATCAACTGCATCTGCGTGCAGCCCGCTCGATGGCGGTCGGGTCGAGCAAATTAACCGTCGTTACCAGCGAACCGTTTGACAAGGAACTGGTCGGAAAAATTGCCCAGGATCTCGGCGAGATCAGTCTCTACAAAACGGCCTGGGCGTTTGACGAATCGCCCTCTCCCCCGGAAAAACCGGGCGCAGCGCATCCGGCAAAGATCACGCTCAACACGCCCGAAAACAGTGGAATCAAGATCACGACCAACGGTCAGAACAGTGGGGCAGCAGGCGAACTACACCCCGACTTCACCGTAGGCGCCCTGCCCCAAGCGTTCGGCACCTTCGATCGCGAGATCGCATTCGGCACGCCGCTGAGCGTGGTGGATTGGAAGGACGGCCAATCCCAGGTTGGCGCAGCCCTGCAGGTCACAACCCGGCCTGACGTGCTCTATGCCCACCTCTTCGCCGCGCTGGGTCAATTCGTTCGCGGCGTCGCCTACATCCTGGCGGGCGTGGCGATTTTCTTCGCCATCATCGAGTTGATCGCGCTGATTATCGGAACCCGCATGACCCGCACCGTCACCAGTGCCGTGGCCCAATTGCACGAGGCCACCAAACACGTCGACCGCGGGGATTTCAGCCACCGCATCCCGGTGAAATCCCACGATCAGCTCGCCGACCTGGCCCACTCCTTCAACTCGATGACGGCCTCCATCGAGAAACTGATCCAGGAACAAAAAGAAAAGCAGCGTCTCGAAAGCGAACTGGCCATCGCGCACGAGGTGCAGGAACAGCTTTTCCCCGGCCCCATTTCCGAGCTCGAATCGCTCGAAGTGCACGGATTCTGTCGCCCCGCCCGCACCGTCAGCGGCGACTACTACGACTTCCTGGCCGCCAGTTCGCACAAAATGATTCTCGCCGTCGGCGATATCAGCGGCAAAGGAATCTCCGCCGCGTTGCTCATGGCGACCATCCACTCGGCCGTCCGCGCCTACAGCATCGAAAGCCTGCCGCAACTGAGCGAACCGGTTGCGGTCGGCGCCGTGGCCGGCAAGGGCCGGATGATGGCAACCTGGCCCGAGGGCATCGAAGTTTCTCCCGGCGTTCTCCTTGGCCTGCTCAATCACCAGCTCTACGACAGCACACCGCCCGAAAAGTACGCCACACTATTCCTGGGAATCTACGACGGCCGTTCGCGCACCCTGACCTACAGCAACGGCGGCCACCTTCCTCCCGTCCTCATCGGGCAAGATGGCAGCGTGCGCAGGCTGGAAGCCGGGGGCACCGTCGTCGGCCTGTTCGACAACATGACCTACGACGAGGGCACGGTCGAAATGCATCCCGGCGAGATCTTCCTCGCCTACAGCGACGGCGTCACCGAGCCGGAAAATGATTTCGGCGAGTTCGGCGAGCAGCGCCTCGTCAACCTGGTCCGCGACAACCGCGACCTGCCCCTGCCCCAGATCAGCCAGGCCGTCACCATGGCGGTCGATAACTGGATCGGCGACAACGAGCAGCCCGACGATGTCACGCTGGTTCTCGCCCGCGCCCGCTGACTCGGCCCGGGTGCTCAGATTTTTTTCTTTTTCCACTTTCCCTGACGAAACAAAATTGCGCTGGCCACAGCCATCGCCGACTCCGCGATGGCAATCGAGAGAAACACTCCATTCGATTTCATCCCCAGGGGCATGGCCAACACATACGCCAACGGGATCTCGAGCAGCCAGAATCCGAACAAGTTCACAATCGTCGGCGTGATCGTATCCCCGGCCCCGTTGAACGCCTGCATCATGACCATGAAACAGGCGTATCCCAGATTTCCGTAGCTGACGATGCGCAGGCAGGCCGCCGCCAGCGGCACGACCGCCGGATCGCTGATGAAAGGCCGCACCACGGGTTCAGAAAACAGCACGAAGAAAATGCCGACCGCACCCAGAAAGATCAGGTTGTAAAGTCCGGTTCGCCACACCGCAGCCTCGGCACGTTCGGGCTTGCCCGCGCCCAGGTTCTGCCCCACCAGCGTGGCGGCGGCATTGCTCAACCCCCATGAGGGCAGAATCACAAATATGACGATGCGGATGGCGATCGTGTATCCGGCAACCGCGGCCGCGCCGAAAGTGCTCACGATACGCACGAGCCCGATCCAGCTGGTGTGCGCAATCGCAAATTGCAGGATCCCGGTCGCCGAGACGCGCATCAGCCGCCAGAGAACACCCCAATTGACGCGCACCTGCCGCGCCAGGATTCGGATGCGCTCGGTTCCCTTCAACAGCCGGTAGAACTGGTACGCCACGGCGATGCTGCGCCCCGTGAAAGTGGCCAGCGCCGCCCCGGTCACGCCCAGGCGGGGAAACGGTCCCCAGCCAAAAATCAGGCAGGGGTCGAGAATCAAATTGATGATGTTCGACACCCACAGCAATCGCATCGCGATGGCCGCATCCCCGGCCCCGCGGAAGATCGCGTTGTTCAAGAACAACAACAACACCGCGAAACTTCCGCCCAGGCAGATTCGCGTGTACCAGCTTCCGCTTTCGACAATCGCTCCCGTAGCCCCCATCAAGCGCAACAGATTCGGAGCAAAGAGGAAACAGGGGATGCCGATGGCCAGCGCGACAGCCCATCCCAGAAAGATCGCCTGGACCGCCGCCACGGCGGCGCCTTCATGATCCTTTTCGCCGATGCGCCGCGCCACCATAGCCGTCGTCGACAGACTCAGCCCCATGCCGACCGAAAACACCAGCATCAGCATCGATTCGGTCAGCCCGACCGTGGCCACCGCATCGGCGCCCAGGCGGCCCACCCAGGCCACGTCGACCACAGCAAACAGGGACTCGAGCACCATCTCCAGCACCATGGGCACGGCCAGCAGCAGAATGGCCCGGTTCAGGCTGGCGCTGGTGTAGTCTTGATGAGACCCTCGCACCGCTTCCACCAGCGAAGCCCACAGAGAGCGCTGCTCAACCCCGACAGTTGCCGTTGCTTCCATAAACACCACTTCGACTTTCCGCAGCCACTTGTCCGCAAACGTCCACGGACACGACGGCGACCAATAAACGAGATCAATCAGGACGGCCCGATCTTCGGACCAGCAGGCGGGTGAACTAGCGAGGGATAAACATGGTGTTCCTCAACGTCGGTCGCTCCAATGAGGTCCCACAGACAGCAACCGTTGTTCGTTCGATTCTAACCCAGTCGCCCGGAGCTCACAAATGGAAAAGCGGCGATGGTCGGAGGTCCAATCGCCGCCCTCTTCAGGAGGTGTCAGTGATCGACTCACTGGAACAACATCATGGTAATCGGGCTCGCGGGCCAGAGGAAGATCACAGAGGTACGGGGCCGCGGCTAGTTTTCTCAAGAACCGTTTTCGAA
>Ga0123355_10012122_pt1 | contig 13340 bp, 6 predicted proteins | sample TergutEmb28metaG_3_FD_89872 | JGI IMG/M metagenome (GOLD analysis project Ga0123355, IMG submission 89872) | Embiratermes neotenicus P1 segment gut microbial communities from Petit-Saut dam, French Guiana - Emb289 P1 | ecosystem: Host-associated > Arthropoda: Insects > Digestive system > Gut ...
AGCCTGCAACACGGATACCACTCTAAGTGGACTGAATGAATAAACTAAACGAATCTAAACTAAAGTAAACTGAATTAAACTACTTTTCAAGTAGGGTTTTTTATTTATTCCCTTCTTTCTGTGCAGATTTATTGGTGAATTATCTAATAACACCAACAAAGTTTTATTTATTCACCAAATGATGCACTAGTGAGTTGCCTTAAAAAACAGTATTAAAATTTACATTAAAATTTATATTAAAACAGCTCCAACATGTTTCGGTGTTACAGTTACACCGAAACATGTCGGAGCTGTTTTAATTTAAATTTTAATACTGTTTTTTAAGGCAACTCACTGGTGCATCAGTTGGTGAATAAATGAAACTTTGTTAACCTTTTGGGGTGGGAATTATTTTTTTTAATTTTAGCACACCCTGTATATAAAATGTGAATAATGCAGGAACTGGATATGTTAGAATTATGAAACAAACTGCATTTTGAAGAGAGAAAAACGGACCGTATATACCACGTTTAAAATATTTAGTTCCTATATTTGTTGAATAAATATATAAAATGCAAAGTTTAGAGGTTAGTGGTGCGGTACGACCACTATAGGGGTCGTTAGGCGTCAAAGGGTTAATATCAAGATGCTCGGTACAAATGTGAAAATTATCTAATGACACTGTCATCAGTAGCTCATACTGTATTACTTTAAATGACTAGTAGTAAATAATGAATTGGAAAAGTGTGACTGTGGTCTAATTTGAGGTGCTTGCTTGGAGGAGTAACTGAGGAAAACCACAACAAGTCCCACTGAGGACATATGGTCTCTAAACTGACACAACAACCAGGGACCTAGTGCTAAAAACTTGACCACAATGTTCCATCACCATGCATGCAACGGGGCTACTGCTTGCAGAAGGTGTTGTCACAACACTGTGTAGCAGTTTATACAGACATGACAGGGTGTTGTCATTGAGGTTGATGTAAATATCGTACTTTTTGGCCAGATGAAATTCAATCTGTGCATTCTACAGGTGTCCAACTTCAAACAGGACTCATTCATAGAAGCTACTTCAACCATCTCTAATACACATAGGTGACTCAGAAAGTACTAAGAAATACGGTCTTAAAACAATGGGAAATCGCTTGCTGTACAGTAGCATAATTTTTCTATGTTATCCCCTGTATTGTTCATGCACTTAGTCCACACAGTGACGGGTTCTTTTATGCTCAGTACAGTATAACAACACAACAGAATTTTAGAAAATGCCATCCTGGATATTTTGTGACTCACCCATGTAGAAATATCATTACTGCATTTAAACTTGGTGTTGTGGATGGCCAGATCAGGTCCCAAACATGCGTCACATCTGCTGAACAGATTACTAAAAACTCTTTGAAGTTGTCTACAAATTGCTGGTAATGCATGCAAGATAATTTCTGTACGTTAATTCTGTGTGCAGTGTGCAGTGTGGCTACATACACCGATACCTGCTGCCTTTCAAATTCAGCAGTACAACACTCCTCATAGGACAGGAATGGCACATCTTGCCATGTGCTCTGTCCAAGGCCTGACCACCAGTCAGCAGTCCATTCCACATATGTAATTAAGACTTACCAATGTCAGTACAGTTTCTGCCAGTCACTTCAAGGTGCAGACCAGGTGGGCACGTGCAGGCGAACGTCATCTTGTCACGATAGTCAAACAGGCAATCATGGGAACAGTCGCCATTGCTGAATTGACATGTGTCCAATAAACCTGTACACAATACATAAGCAATGTGAACAGTGCAGGCTGCTCAAAGTGATCCTGTGAACAGCGCAGGCTGCTCAAAGTGTACCTGTGAACAGTGCAGGCTGCTCAAAGTGTACCTGTGAACAGTGCAGGCTGCTCAAAGTGCCCCTGTCCAGTGCATACATAAGAGCAAACAAACTGTTGTGTCTTGTGTCTCAGAGCTCAGCAGAGGCTTGGTGTTTGCCATCTCCACATTTCCACATCACCATTTTAATGACAATATTTTGACCTTTTATGACTGTTGCCAACAAAACTGGAAGAGGTCACACAGCTGGCGAGTTGGCTTCCCCCACTCTCGTACTATTATACAAATCACACTCACTTTGGTGAGGCTCTCTCTGTCATGAAGTGAGGTTAATTTTCTGCTCTATGGAATGTGATCATCCCTCAATCATTTAATGTGGTTTATGCTACCAGAAATTGCTCATATTTTATTAAGACTTAACTTTCTTGTTTTCATATTTTCTGGGGTTCCTTTACACTTTTATTACTGGTATTTCACAAGTTTTTGGAACAAAAGAAGCATTTTAAATTTAAAGTGGATTTTGATGTGTATGTCTATTGTATAGGTCCCAGTTAAACGCAAATATCGAGACTCTGCTGTATTCTTGTAATTTTATATCACTGAGTGCAATTAAGTACACACGTGACATCACAAACTAAATGAGTAGAACATAAACTTGTTCCTAACAGCCAGCAACTTGGTAGGGGTCAGTTGAAATGTGGTGGCACACGTGCAGAAACCAGATTTTGTCTTTTGACGAAACGGATGAGTCCATTTAAATCGGCTGGGCCATCAGTTCAGTTGACTACTGGCAGCCGAGGTGTGCGCATCAGCAGTAGTCATGTTGGATACACCATGTTCCGAGGTAGTGCGAAGGGTACTGGCTACCCGCTCCATTCAACAGTTTCCCCTCCACTTCCCCTCCCATGCATCACCATGTGCCATCACATTTCAACTGGACTCTACTCACATTTTGAAATGAACTATGTCGCACATCGCAGTAATTTGTCATTTAGAGTTTGGTGATATAAGAATGAAATGAACAATGAACTAGTTCCACCTCTCATCTCTTTACTGCATAGTGCTAACTTCACATACAGCCTGCCTCAACACACATAACTGCATCTTGCCTGCACAGCGGATTTGTGTGTGCCACATTACACTTGCAATAAGGAGCTATTATTTCCTAGACACGTTAAGGTGACGGTCTTTGCAACAGAAGCCACCAATGTGTTCGTAAATGTCCTGCTGCAAAGAACGTATCTCAAATACAGTGTCATTAAGACACGGACACAGCTTAATAACCTAAGATAATGTAAGCAGTATACTAACGGTTGGCCCGTATAGATCCCAGTGGAATGTGGTATGAGCCCAGTAGGCCTCCATTCAAATTAAGGTGCCGTTCCAACCGTTGCCGAACAGCATCCTTATCTATTGGATCAGGCGCCTTCCTGATACCTTCCTTGAACTCCCAACCAATACGGAACTTAACCACCACACTGCCAGGGCTGTTGAAGAGAAATTCAAACTCATCAATGGAAGTGAACTCTGCAGTTCAACACAATCATGACACTCGGTCTAGCCAAGCCCTCAGAAGCAAGTCCCATGGATGGTGCAGTCCTCCTCTCTGCCTACTGCTGTAGTCTCCTCCAGGCCTCTCTGACCTATGCCAGCCAGCCCAAAGTGTTTTTGATAACAAAACTAGGTACTGAAATGCATGTGATGCTAATGACCAGATACCTAGTGGGGGAACATAAGAAGGTACCATGTGTAGGGAATGACATGAGGTGGCCAATGTGTTTCCTTAGCACAGCCCCAGTACAGCCACAACTAACTCCATGCAACAAAGACCGTTATGAGAAGTTGGTTGTGCCTCAGATAGTCAAGAATATCTGGGTATTGCTAGGTTTGTTACTGTGTTCATAGCAGCTCCACAATTATCACCACTTTCAGCAAGATGAACTCAGCACTTGCCTTCCAACCTGTTTCTTCAAAGTCACTTTAATAATATCTTGTTACCTTTGCCAAGGTCTGCCAACTTTTCTCCTTACCTCACTCACATTTCCCCACCACAACCCTGTATACATTCCTGTTCTTCGCACATGGCTGCACGCCCCACCCATTCCATTCTTTGCTTGGCTTCATCACTCAAGTAACATTTGGTGAGCAGTACATATAATGAAGCTCCTCATTATACAGTCTTCTCCAATTCCCTGCTACCTCATTCCTTTTAGGCTCACAGATCTTCCTCAACACCATATTCCCAGACACCTTTGACTTACATCCTTCCCATTAATGTGACAAACCAAGTTTCGCACACACACACACACACACAAGCAGAGACAAAATTATACTTCTGTCCTTTATTCTTTATATTCTTACAAAAAGGAAAAGATACTGTGTAGTCACAAACACTCTTTTGTCTGTTCTGTTGCAAAGTGTACAGTCACACCAAATGATCTGTGCTTTAAACGAAAACCCATTACAAGAACAGAAGAATAGCTGTGAATACTGTACACACTGATTCTCAAGTTGTTATTGAACTTGGTATGAATATCGTGACACCAGATATCTCTCCAACTGTGGTAAAGCCACCATGGTGTTACACACTGTGGCACCATGCAGCCTGGTGCAGGAGCACCACACTGCTGGGGGAACAGGCTGTTTGCCACAGCTCTTAATGACAAGTTGCACAGAATTCCATGTCCCTGTTTTTATTGACCCAGACATGGCTACACCCCCATCCTGGATGCGCTGTACCTCTAATCACTTCTACTACGTATGTTCCGCACGCAGACAGGCAGAGAATGAAGGACTGCAGTAACAGGAAACAATGGAGCAACTGCCATATTGCACACGATGCAGATCGTAACACCTAATGTTATGGCTGTGTCCAGCAGTAAACATGGTGTTATCGGTCACAAAGTTTTGTGATCATCGTCATGATCATCACAATCAGCACTTCAACCCCAAAGAGAGTTAGCAGTGTGTAGCTCCAAGACAAGTGCAGCCATAACCCAAGTGACAATGCTATGAATGTCAATAGCATTCACAGCCTGGTCAGAAAGATTTGCGACATAATATATAACATGTTGAAACCTTAAAATAACAAGATGGCAACACTGTACAAGACTGATAAGTTACATTATTGTGATATGTTATTAAGATACGCTACAATGGTGTGTTATTACAACACATTACTATAATGTGTGCATACTACAGACACATCAGCCAGTATCAGCACTGTCAGTGTCTCACTGACATGTTTTACAGTCAATGACAGTGGCTCTAGTGCCTGTACATATAAACGTCACTTTTACTTACGAAAATCCCATAACTTTGACAAAAATATCTGCAGCACCATAGCTGAGCGTCTGGACATCAAACAGAGCTGACCGCAACTGAAATCAGAAAGCCATTCCCATTAGCCCTCCTAACAATGACAACAATGATAATGACAATGACAATAACAACAACAACAACAACAACAACAACAACAATTGTGGCGGTGGCAGCAGCAGCAGCAGCAGCAGCAGTTGTTGTTGTTTCATCCCGGACCTCACATACAGTTCACAGAACTGCACTCAAACAATTATTTTCATACTCTGCAGCACTTTCTACTTACACCCAACTTAGCCCAGATAACTTCGTACATTTACTTGTTGTACTTCATTTGTGCAGGCTATTATTGTGCTGCATTCTTAATGCTGCATTCTCTATGTATCTATTTTTACAGAAAAGTCTACAGTCAGCCTATTCTGCCCAACACCCTCTATATTTAATATCATAATACAACACTAATGCATTATTTTCAAGTAATTTGAGACCATTTTCTGCCTTCTTATGTTTTTAAAGTTGTCTAAGTCACTGGACTTAAAACATGAAGGTAGAAAAACTATGGGATGAACCTGAACAAGATATTTCAGCTATGACTGTTGTGCACAGGCAGATATCAAGACGAGAGGGTAGCTGGCAAAAATTGAAGAGGAAATGCTGTGGCAAGACAGAATAAGTTGGAGACTTCTCAGCCAATGAGCCGGAGGATGGAAAGGGGGAGAATAAGGGGTGAGAGAGACAGAGGAGGAAGAAAGGAAGGTAAAAGAAAAATAAATGAGTCATTTGCCACAAACCTCCTGCATTGCTCTTTCTAGACTGTCAGGAAAAGAAACATGTTTCTTCTAAACTAGCTAACATATGGCTGCTGTGTCTGGGTTCTGCGCAGTAACCACAGGGGCTATTTCTTATTTCACAGTGTCAGTGCTTCAGTAGCAGTGCTGTCTGCAATAGTAGCAAGAGTGCAATTGGAGCTACAAACTGACATTACTTGTGATGAGCATTGCAAGTTTTACTTCATGTACTCACTTCGTCCTCCAGAGAATTTGCCAGATTCCGGAACTCTTCAGACCCAGCTACTGACAACTGAGGGTTAAATTCCATGTTGTCAATCACCAGCTCACTGTCCAGCACTCTAGGAACTGTAACAGTGCATTACATCTGACATCACTGCTTGCAATACCAAGGTCCACTTGACATTGCATTAGTTAAATATGTGTGGGGCTGGGTGCAGGAATGACAGGGTTAGCAGCAGAGTGAAGAGAAAGTGAGGGCTGTAATGTGGTACTGTACCATGTGGTGCAGCAGCTCACAAGAACAAACAAGTGGAAGCACTGGACAAAGAAGGGAGAGGTGTCAGTTGCACTACTGAGTGGCTGACTGTAACACTGCTACAGATATCCGTTATGACACTGAGACTCTTCTGAACACGCCATCTTACAGAAGGGTGCTGCCGAGCTATGATGGTTCAAGGTGTGTAAGTGTGCTTGGCAGAATGATGTGTCATGGCGGTACTGGAATTGAACCATTTTAGCTGTTCTTGTGGGATGTCATTGGATTGTTATTCAGGGGTTTCTGAATTCAACTTTTTGTGTTCAAAGATTAAAATTTTCACCCATATATAATATAAAAACTTTCAGAATGCCAATTAAACAAGACCACTGCCTCCATGTCGTTCAGAGTTCATGGTACCCGGCTAGCTCCTGTACATTCCATCATTCCCAAGATGAACGTCCAACAGATTTGCCATGTGGCTACTCACATCCAAGAAATGATATCTACACCCTTTCCCAGGTGGGAAGAGAGCAGAGAGTTCAAAACAACCTTATCTGGAGGCTCTGTGTCATCTGCATCATGAAGCACACTTACCATACAATAGAGACAAGTCAGTGGTCGGCATATCTGGGATGCCAGTCAGTACTGATGGCGGTGGAGTAAACGATGATGCTTCTGAAGGAGGCGGTTCACTTTTGCCTCCCGCTTTGTCCAAACTGGCGCCAGTCCACGGATCATCCTTACCGCTGCCAAGTTGGCGGCTCGTTTCAGTCTTCTCTGTGACCAATGTCTGACTTTCTTGTGACAAGATCACTCCAGCTGCAACACCACGATTTTATGTTTATGCTGACATGACCCACATAAGTTTACTGTAAATGCATTATAGTGAGTGTCTACGTGTCACTACTCTCTGTGTTACTTCACCGATTGCTGCAATGCTGAACAAGCTGTTCTCAGTGTGGCCAAAAGATGCACATGTAAATGTCTATTAAACAGACTCCTGGTCCTGCAGATTCATTACAGGGTCAGGATATCTCAGTCAGTATAGTGATCAGGCTATGGGCTGCATGATTCATGGATAGCTTCCTGGAGAATGACTAGAGCAATAATAAATGAGACAGAATGTAAATCAGAGCAGTTGTGGACTGTGGAAAGACACTGAAAACAGGCATGATTATCTGGCTCCAAGATGGGATTTTGAACCTTGGGCCTTCTGAATGGAAAGGAAGAATGCTTCACACTTAACACAACTGCTCACTGCATGCATTCATTTATGAATCAGTCTCTCAGTAAAATCTGTGGGTCTGATAGCCTGTTTCAACAGTCAGGCAATTAGCTGCCAGCCTGTCCATGAGGAAGCCAGAGTTCAATCCCAGGACAGTCCATGTGCAAATTGTGGTGGATATTATGGCACTGGAAAGGCTTTTCTCTGAACTCTGGTGTGTGCCGGTGCCAGTGCCAGTGTCACTAAACCTGTGCTCCATACTCATCCTTCCATCCCCCACTCTAACAATTCAGCTACACAGCACTCTGTATGCCTGCTGTATACTCACTTCCTGCCAATACAGCTATCAAGATGGCTACTGACAGCAGCACAAATCCACAGCCCCAACAGATGCAGCGTCTCCATGACTGTGACTGCCGCTTGTCCTTGGTGACGTAGAGCTTCTCGCCCCTGCAGACACAACAGCAGCAGTAAATATTAAGTTTACAGTCTGATAGACAGCCACCTGCCTTCAACTGCTCAGTAGACCAATGTGCAGAACTTGTGTATCAAGTAGCCTGCACTGTGTGCTGCATTGCATTACTGCATATCAGTTAAATCATATTTCTATTTCTTTCAACCTTCTGAATCATGAGACTGGCTTAAGCAACATAAAAAGGTTCAGTTCATGGTGCACATAAAGCATAACATGTGACCTGCATAAAAACATCAACTGCGTAACACTATTTAGTGCAACAATCACTGTGTGGGCAGAATCACAGGGTTTTTGAATGCTGAAGTAGGTGGTATATGTAGTCATCACTGTGCTTCAAACAGTTAAATAGATAATGGTGTTGATGAGGACTTCGATAAAATAGTATATACACATTTGACATTTAGGTGACCATGGATCGCGATAAATTCTTATAATAAAACCAACTAGATGCACTAATGCCTCAAATTTATTCTTGGAATAAAACTCTTCACGTTTCAGACAGTTCCTCCGTTTTGCTGACAGCTTGCTCACAAGCTGTCAGCAAAACCTATATGACATACACAATTGCTGTGTGTACAGTAAAAAACTCCTGATGACGGACAGAGGAACTGTCCAAAACATGTAGAGTTTTATTCCAAGAACATATTTGAGAAATTAGTTCACCTAGTTGGTTTTATTATAAGAGAGTATATACACATGTATTGGCATATTGTCAAAATATATTCATCCACTGGGCTAATTAACAACAACAATTCAGTCGGATCACATGAGGCATAATATAATTTTGCACATGGTCCTCCATCTCTCTTTCTTGCTAAACATGGATGTGGATTACACATTGTAGGAAATATTCTGAAATCACTTTGACATTAGTCATTATACAAATTAAAAAATAAGCAACATTATAATAAGCTGTTGACATCTATCTGTGAAAAGAGAAGAAGAGGTTATACTGTTTACTAATTCAGGGCTGACACAGTGCGTTTGTAACCACATCTGGGTTGCAAGAGAGAAATTGATAGCTCAACTCAAGGACTCAGTATTAATCACACCAAACCTTAGACATCCTCACATCCTCTCAGTGTCCTCCCACAAAACATAATCTACAAAACATTATACCATCGTTTTTATACTCAAGTAACTGATGTCCTTCTTTCTTCTTGCCATCTGAGCTACATGGCCAGCCCATTGTTGCTGCATCTAACAATCCTACCACTACCAGCCTCTGCATAATGTCCTTCAGATGCCAGCCAACTCAGCACCATTGGCCATTCTTTGAACTAAAAGCCATGTCTGACAATCCTATTCTGTATCCAGTAAGTTGCCAAAATGTATGTCATTATATCAGACTTTCCACAACCTTACATCACTTAAGGCTGCACAATAAATACCAAGTTCACCAGCAAAATACCACATGCATCTGTTAGTGTCTGATCGTCAGGTACAGCTCGCACCCATGCACTCAAACAAGTTGCACAACAAAGAAAACCATGTTTCATCTCAACAGCGACCGGCATCCATTTTGTTGCCTGAGTGTGACATGGACAATCATCTGTCAAAATCTTGTGACAGAGGAATAAGTTTGTTTTCTGAAAGCAGTAATTCATAACCACCATTCGGCATGCCACCAAGTATCACTGATAATAATGTAAGTCTTGTTACGGTACGCAAGGTTATGGCAAATACACAGAAGTCAGTGTCTGCAATGGCTGTATTGTGCCCAATTCGTAGCGTTGTTTCAAAGTAACCAGAGCTGAAGTTAGGTGCAAATAATTTATGTAACTAGACAACAATATAATGGTGGCACATAACCACAAACCAGTACAATGATTGCTCACAATTTATCAACTGCAATTATGTTGACTTCTGCTGTGTGTGTGGTTCACTCAACCGTCCTGCAGATGGAGGCAGTACATCTCTCCGAAACGTCGGTACACTCACGCCAGACTACACGGCGTCACACCCCATTGTCACCATCGTGACAACCTCAGATATCGGTTAATAGTGTTCAAGTGGCACAAGAGTACATTCTGTGTTCCAATGCACATTTCAAGATGGCTGACCAGGACTCAGGATTAGAGTCTTGTGGTATGTGACTCCGTGTCGTTGGGTGAGTGGTTCCTGATGTTCGGGAGGTGCGTAGTGGCATCACCTTCAGGGGTTGGACACACTTCATTTTCCAGGTACCCCGGACCCTCCACAACCTCAAATGCCGCGTCATTACCCACTTGCCACAAGCCCACAAGCAGAACTGAGGCGAGGCGAGGCGACCCTCTCCCACTACCACCGTGCAGTTACACTTTGCTTGATATGAAGCCTGTCTAACCTCACTGCCACCTGCATCCAATCACGGTAATTGACGAGCCCCTCCAGGGGTGGGCTCACGGAAAGCCCCGCACTGTCGACCCCAGAACTGGTCGCTCCTTTGTCTTTCGTGGGGAGGACGAACGTTATAGATCGAGGAGGCCGTGACGTCACTGGGGATTCGTTGTCAGAGGCAAGCTGGGGGCCGCTGTGGACAAGAGTGCGTGTTTGTGGAAGGTGGACACTGGCACAACGGGGCGCCTTGGAGTTCATAACAACTCCTATACCACCCCCTCTCAACCATTTTACCCCACACCCTTGGTGCTCACAATTCTGTTGTAACTAAGTTATATTACAGAAATACTGCGGTCACTTTATTAAAAATCTTAAGCATGAAGATTAACCGTAATTGCAGTTAAAGACCCAGTCCGTACCGCGCAGTAAACACACTCCGTCTCAGTTATAAAAACAAACCAGTCAGTCAATGTTGTACAGTGAAATAATCGCTGTTTGTTCTCAGATCCACACAAAACACATAAATACACTGTGTGGGCAGAACGTAGAATGTTGAATGTTAAACTGGCGGTACATATAGTGACCACTGGACTGAGACACGGTTCATACCGTAGCGACACATGGCATCTTGTATTCAGAAACTGATAAACATGAACGGTAACGGTCAAGTTAGTCCGAGTGCTTATTTAAGAACCATGCCACGAAGATACGTTGGCTGCTGCGTTCTCAGCCTAAGCATTAGATGAAGGTGAGTGATAAGCTTCAGGCTCCGACCGCTCTACTCGCGACCAAACAGCCGACACACATTGGTGGGCAGTCTCGGTGAACCCTTAAGAAATCTGGACGGTTGACGGTAATGACAAATGTACTGTCCCTGCCGTGACTACTCTGACATCCAACAAGTAGCCTTGACACTATACTGACTGAGCTATCGCCGATCCTGTTAGGTACAAAGTGCAAATAAATATTATATGCAAAATTAATATCTGAAATTACATTCTGTTTCCTTGACACGAGAAGGGAGCTCACTGAGGACACATCCCAATTCAAAATTCCCATCTAGTTTATGTAATACCAATTGTGTTGATTGAGCGAGTCACACGCGAATTCTCATGGTTACCACAGCGTCTGGTATCTGAGTCGCTCCACAACATGGGTTTTGAATGAGCGCTGAGTTTGCACTGTCGTGGTACATCGTACAGTAAAACGTGGAGGATCAGCGTGTGCAAGTCATATGGCGGAGTGTGTTTGACGACATCTACCACTTTGCACCGTATTTACACCACCTGTATCAGCCACTGTTCCCATCATCCTTCATTTAAATTCAACTGACCCAGTTCTTTAATCCTACGAATATAAAGGTACAGTTGGCCCTAGACAGGCCATGAGGGCCCAGAAGGGCAGCAGGGTACAGCTCTAATCTGCTTCTTAACCTCGGCGCAAGATGGGGTGGGTGGTCAACACCATGCCCTGGCCGCTTGACCCCCAAGAAGGAGAGCTGGGACCCATTGTGCCAGAGGTTGGGTGGGCCCCACGGCCGGTCTGGACAGGTGCGGAAAATCTCGCCCCCACCGGGATTCCATTCCCGGACCGTCCAACCCGACTGCGCTATCCCGACCCCAATCCTACGACTGTACCTTTTTACATTTAGCTGGTACAGTGAGTGCGATAACCGAGCAGTTCTGGTGCAACTTCCGGCATAAGCATGAGAGTTTTCCCATATTGATACCCTCCGCCCCGGCTGTGGTATCGGGGTCTATTCTTGCGGGACAAAAGCGGCCAGAGTGTGAAGCTCAATACTGGCCTTTACCCCGTACATATGTTAATAAATGCATCCATATCTCCACTCCCCCACGTGCTTTCAGAGGTAAAAAGGTAAAGCTGTCCCGTTACAGGCCCGGAGTGGCCCAGAGGGTTCCAAGAAGTTAAGGTTCCCAGATTTCGTGACAACGGCATAGGATGGTGGTAGGCTGTCAGCCTTACGCACCGGCCGCCTTTATCCCCAGGAAATACTCCTGGTACTCATTTCTGTTAGGGGCTGAGTCGACCCCAGGGCCATAGTGCGATCGGAAGGATTTTATGTCAATGAAAAATCCACTGACACTAGCTGGAATCGAACCAGCGACCTTCCGATTTGTAGCACAGCACCTTAACCACTGTGCTATCGCTGCTGCCAACTTCATACAGCGGCGGTGATTGAAAATGAATGAGTTTGGAGCAACGGTGGAATGCTACTGACAGGGGTAAACCGAAGTACCGAGAGAGAAACCTGGTTCAGTGCCACTTTTTTGAACCAAAAATCTAACAGGAACTGAACGAGCTGAGAATAAATCTGGCCCTTCGCGGTTAGAGGCCGGAGGTTAACCTCCTGAGCCATGGAGCGGCTCTTTAGCTGTGTTGAATGCAGCAGCGAACTGTGCTCACTGGGTGCTCGTCAGCACACAGCCGGGTAGCTCAGCTGCTACAGTGACTAAGTCACGGGCTGGACGACTAGAGGTTCGCTTCCAGGCAGAGGCGAGGGATTTGTGTCTTCTCCAAAACGCCCGGACTAGACCTGGAACTCACCCAAGCTAATAATTTTGTTTTTCTGGGGTCAAGCAGCCGGCTCCTAAAGCTGATCACTAAACTTAAACGAGTCCCTGCCCCATTTGTCTAAACGGAGCGAACGCGGGGTAAGGTCACTTTTTCGGTGGGCGTGACCCAACCCTGTCGCTAGCGAAGAACAGGCAGTTTTGAACGTAACTGACATGACGTTAGCGTAGGGTGTGTGTGTGGTGTGTGTCTGTGGTGTGGGTGTGTGTGTGTGGTGTGTGGTGTGTGTGTGGTGTGTGGGTGTGTGTGTGGTGTGTGTGTGGTGTGTGGGTGTGGGTGGTGTGTGTGTGGTGTGTTGGTGTGTGTGTGTGTGTGTGGTGTGTGGTTGTGTGTGTGGTGTG
>Ga0123355_10012123_pt1 | contig 13339 bp, 7 predicted proteins | sample TergutEmb28metaG_3_FD_89872 | JGI IMG/M metagenome (GOLD analysis project Ga0123355, IMG submission 89872) | Embiratermes neotenicus P1 segment gut microbial communities from Petit-Saut dam, French Guiana - Emb289 P1 | ecosystem: Host-associated > Arthropoda: Insects > Digestive system > Gut ...
CAGAAAACAGAGATTAACGGCCGTGGGGATCCGTTGCGCTAACCACGTGACACCCCTCTATCCGCAAAAGTTGGCACTAACTTCGCCTACCGGCGGCGGCCGCTCTGTCGGTATAGTTCGCTCTAAAGCCACTAAAGCCACGGAGTTTAGTTTTAGTTTTATATGTTGCGACCACTGGGGAGACCTAGGCGTAGATGAGTGGATAATATTAGGATGGATCTCCAGGAGGTGGGATGTGGGTATGTGGACTGGATAGGGCTGGCCCAGGATAGAGACAGGTGGCGGAGGTTTGTGAGTGCGGTAATGAACCTTCGGGTTCCGTGAAATGCGGAGAATTTCTTGACTAGCTGCAAACCAGTTAGCTTCTCAAGAAGGACTCTGCACCATGGAGTAATTAATATGTTGCGACCATAGCAACTGAAAATTTGGCTCCTTGCCCGTTTCTGTCAGCCGGGCGATCGAAGGCAGTGTGAAAAAAATAATGTACATAAATTCTTAAACAAATCACGTAAATAAATTACAGTCGAACTCGTCTCTGACGTCGTCGAAGGGACAGAATAAATTGTGTCGCTATAAACGAGTGTCGCTCTAAGCAATGTTTGTGTTAAAAGTGAAGAAAAATGTTTCGAGACAAAACACAGTCTTGCAGGCGTAGTAATTCAAGATAACGTTACGATCTATTTCAAATTTAAAGTACAATTAAAATTTAGAAACAATAACAATTACTCTTCTATAACTGTAGGTGTCCACACGATGTACGCTAAGAAATGCATTGACTTAAACTAAAATTTAGGAAGAACAGAAATTGTGAGAAGAGGACCGCTCACTGGTATAGTGAATGGTCACTTCTCTTGCTTAACCCTTAACCCGCTAACGTGGAAAATATGGTGAGCTCCCAATAATGTCAGCAGATGGCAGATGGGATTTAACTCGGCGTTTAAAGGGTTAAACCATTTAAGCAGCGCCTCATCGACGTCACTTCGTTCAGGCTTTCGAAATCGCTTTGTTCTGGACCCGTTCTGTTCAAACGCGTTGTTAATTTTGGTTCTCTATTTCCAAATCTTTTGGATCGTGGAATTTATGATACCAAATTCCCGATACCCGTCGTTGATAACGACATAAATGGGAGAGTCTGAGAAACGAATGAGAGATAAAAGTTTATCAATATATGCACACATTCTTACGTTTGTTTCACGGACGTAAAACGTTATACATTTGTCTGATCATGTATTTTGTGTTTATTATATACCATTACAGAAAAATATTTCCTCATTTGAGTAAAACCGGATTGTTTTAGTTATCACGCTCTTAAATCGCATTCTTAAATGGGATTCTGTGGTTGGGTCTGCCTGGCTAACTTGCGAATATTTGCCTTGAATCTTGCGTGAGAAATGCGTGACGTACGGTGCGAGTGTTCATCAGTAAGTCGGGAACAAAATTTACTTCTTACAAAGTTCATGAACGAAAACGTTTCTTCGCAGATGTAAGTGCTACCACATGCTCTTAGCATGCTTTTCACGGAAACTGTGATGACGCTGAAACTTTCAGGTACGTAGGTCCCTTTAATACTGTTATATATTTCCCTTATTGGAAGCATCTTTCAGGTTGTGACTGTTTGTAATTCAGTTAACCTACCTCCTTTGTCATTTGGACTGGAACCTGATCAGTTTCAATGGCAAAAGAATTTTGAAACTCTCATATTTTAATTGTCTTATCGTGAAATTCACCGAACCTTAGAGAAAGTTCATTTCGGAGCTTTGGGAATGCTGCTGAAGAACTTGTCCTTCGGCGTCTTCCAATCTCCTAGTGAGATGGAAGATTAGGAAACTGTTATGCAAGACGCGGAGTGGCTGAAATTTTATTCACTGTTATGTTTATGTAGCAGGTTCGGTTTGGCTTCCCATGAGAAAATACGTCACTTTACATAGTGATTTACCTTTTCCGTAAAATTCAATGCTGAGCTAATTAAGGTAAATTATTTTTTCCGCAATAAATGCGAAAGCCATGACCCATTTCTCATCAGATGCCTGTTTTATAATGTTGGCCTCTTCTGACATGACAATATCTGTTCAAGGTTGCCAGTGAAAAATGAAATGCTTAATACTGCACTAGATCCAAACAAGCTCACTGTCACGCAGAGGACAGCATCGTCATATTCTGACCCTGCTTGTACAAAACGACACTGGCAGTAGTTCAAACCCTTACTTCGAATGTGCTACATTGTCCGTCACAGTGTCTGTCATTTTTTTCATTTCCAATCCGAAAGTTAAGCAGCGCAGTGCTTATTGATAAGTTAAGCAGGTAACGTCGCCGGCCGTAGATCCATACATACTGCCACCACCATCGGGCTTCACATCGCAAATTTCGCAGCCAGTTTCCAAGGAAGAAAACGTTTTCTTCACAATCAGGAACAACCCTTCATCACTCGTCCTGCCTTTCAAACTACACAACAAGCAATCTCGTTACCAACATGAAAGCAGGATCAGTGCCACGAATGAATATTACCAACTGCGCAGTGACGCTTATGTCATTACTTTCACCCATTGTGAATGTCTGGTAGTTTTTCTTGCAGTTTATATGATTTAATAAATTTGTTCCCAGTTCATGTATACACGTTGTACCTACTAATTCGAGCAGAGAATATAACGTCTTGAAAACTTTCTTATTTGGACATATTTCTTCAAGTGCATCTAATAACTAATGCTGCCCTATTTAGAAATCTGTTCAGGTCGTTGTTACTTTTGCAATTATTTCCGCCATTACATAATTAGCATAAACATTATACTTTTGTTGAACTGTCAAACACGTCTGCAAATGGCTGATTTTATTTTCCTAATTTTTTGGTGCTCTTTTGCTCTTTTCATTATAGGAAGGTTTGTGTGACATAAGACAAACTGTTATGCCCTATTTCCCTTTATTCGACTTCATGCTTCAGTTGATTATTGCAGCACTAATTTGACACCTAGATTTGCTTTATATTTTCGTTGGTACTCAAAATATTATTTAAAGAATTTCTACTGCCATATTCGACGTTGCTGGAACATTCTGAACTCGGCCAGAAATAACGCGGTAACTCCGTTTTCTGAAGCTAACCTTCAGCGAATGACAATGTGCTGATTAAGAGAATAACTTACTAATTTCTCAATTTTTTATTTTTCCCGTTTTTCTGTTTATGAACTAAGATCTCTCATCTCATACAGGCTCCGCAGGCCACACGAAATGGGACCTTTCCCTACCTGCCTTGTTCCCATCCCGGGGCAGCCTTGAATTATTACTCGGGCTTCACTTCCTGTGGCTGCGGCTGTAAGAACTAAAGCACTTTTCTTACTCTGTCAATTTTTGAAAATATTCCATTTTAACTGGCAGCATTTTCTTACAATCGTATTATTTCGATTCACATAACAAGCTTATATTTTAACCTGTAACAGATTGGTTACTATTTTATCAGAAATAATGTTAAAACGTTATTAACCATCAACCACATTAGGACATTAGTTGTCTTAATTCACAGTTTTATGGAAAAAGGTTTACAGTGAAGCCATATTATCTACTGCAGTTTCAAATACGTAAAAACCGTACCAGAAGGCACAAACATTGGTAGGAATATTTTAACTGTTACCAGATCTGGTTAGGTCAAAATGAGACAAATCAAATCAAGGGAATATTTCGCAGAAATGTACAAGTGCAACAGAATACAGAATGGAAAATTCCCTGCTTCTGCGTTCCCAGGTCCACCGCTCAATAAACACTTTATCCGTTTCGCCGTTGTATGAAATTTAATGCATGACTAGTTGGAATTTGCATGACAATAGTGTAATTAAGTTCGATAATTGGTCTGAACATCACATCATAGTAATTGTGTCCCTGTATACAAATATCAGTATCCGTACGACTGCTTCCTTGCATTCACAGCCGACGCTGACGTCGGCGACAACGTCGAAATGGCGTAGAACCTAGCAGCTGATCTCATGTAAAGGAGATTTGGAGAGGAAACGGGAAAGGGATTAAAATAGAGCGGTGTAATAAATGGAAAGGAACTTGCGAGAAAATGGGAAATGAGTTAAGGGTAAGAAAGGGATAAATGAAAGGTAAACAGAAGCGTGAGGGCTGAAGACACGAAAAAAGTTGTTTATCCCGACAGATTGAAAATCCTCATGCCGGACCCAATTGCCTGGAATCTTTCTTTGCTTTATATCAGTCTATACAAGAAAAGGCCGATATAGTATGACAATACATGTCATGGCGACCTTATTCCAACATCACCATACTATCAGATTTTATCATTAATCACTAAATTACTTACGTACAAAGTTCAATAACCGTAACAATCCATTCCATTCCATCTGTGGCGCTAGAGCCCCTTCTGGGCCCTGCCCTATCTCAGAAGACCCCTCCATTCCTCTCTGTCTTCTGCTCGTCTCCTCTATCCTCGTATTCTAGGATATGTGTTGTGTCCCTCAGGACGACGTCCTCTCATCTTATTCCTGGTTTTCCCACTTGTCTTATATTATGACGTTTTCCTTTAAGAATCTTTTTTGGATCCTTTCACCTTCCATTCTTATAATATAACCCGCCCATCGTAGTCTTCTAATTTTAATATCTTTCACGATATTTAGATATTTGTATAAATAATAAATTTCACTATTACGTATATTTAGGACGCCAACGTCCTTTATCTTGCACTGGGCCATAATTCTTCTTAATATTTCCCTTTCAGATGTACGTAGCATTTGTTCTGTCATTTGTGTTAGGGTCAGATTACACTTTCATAACACATGTTTTATATAATCTTATATTACTATTTTGGTGAATTTGTTTAAATATAATTTGCAGACTTTATTAGCAGCCACGATTCTAGATTTAATTTATTTTGTTTCATCATTAATCGTTACAGTCAGTATTGCAAATATGTCTACCTGAGAACCTCATCTGAGCAGACACCAAAATATTATCACAACCCTGCTTATGCGTATATTATCACACTCTCATGAGTGTTAGAATTTGCCATTTATAAACTTTTAGTTTACATTAAAAAATGGACTTGTCTTAGAATGTTTAACAGGCTTCACACCACATAGTTCACAGAGCGAATGCTCAGATCTTCTGGTTAACTTGTGGATTTTGCATTGCATGCTCACAGGTTCGGGTCTCTGTACTAACTATAGTTTTGTTGATATTGTTATTGTATGGGTTTAAAGTATATGCATGTGTATTAGGATTTCCTCCTGTGGGTTTATTTTCTAGGTGGTGGATCTTTTGAATGACCTGTATTCCTGCTTCGACTCCATTATTGAAAACTTCGACGTGTACAAGGTAGCCAACATTTCTTCTTGCTTTCTGTCTGTAATCCAGTGATGTTGAATCTGTCTTATGGTTGGTACCAAACCCATTAATTTGGCAGCATTGCATGCGTATTGTGTATAGGAAAACAATCGGCACACTGGTGCTGTGGTGTAAATTGTTATTTACATTACACGAATTAGGATTTAAACAATTTGTCACTTGCGTGCTTCTGGCATCACAACCAGCCTAAATGTCGCGATTTTTTTTAAATCTTTATGACACAGAATGATCCATTTAATAATATACTCTAATATTATCACGTCAGAAAATCCCACACGTTTCCGGAAACATGAAACAGAAGACTGATGCATGTTTTGAGAATAAAAGGGGAAGTTTTGAGCATGTTTTGTGATCACTTATTTTTGTGTTGTGTTTCCTGTTGGGGTATGATTTTAAATGGATCATCCTGTAGTTCGTATGAGATTGGTACCACTGATTCGCCATTGCAGTTGCAGTCTATTTACTGTTTTTGTTTGTGTTGTGTAGTTAAAAGTTTTGAGTAGTATTGCCTAAAATGTGGTGAAGAATCTGATTCAGTGAAGGATTTAAAGCTAAAATATGTTATAGTTTATTCGGCAGAATAATTTATAGTGCAGACGGAACTGCATAAACTATTTGTCGGTTGTATCTTGCTTATAATTGCTGTGTGTGGACTGTACATCAAGGCAGTATGCCCCAAGCAGATTGTGACAGCTGTAAAATTCCTCTTGTGTGTTGTGGTATACAGTAGACTAACAATCAGAAGTACCCGTGCTTCTCCCGGAATTTTGTTGCTTTCCTGGACACTGTTGCAGTTTACGTGTAGTAGCTACAACTTTATAAAAGGAATGGCACTCATTTTAAGAGATACAGTTTATTAATCATTTTTTAAAGAAGCCTGGTAATCGGTATTCGAATTACAAGGACTGTATTGCAGTACTAGAATGTCGCTTTAACAATCGGGCAGCAGTACGTAATGGTAAAAAGTGTCGAGTACTTTCATAGTATAGTTTCGTGTTCTCTGTTAGGTCCCCGATAGGAAACAGGAAAGTTACATAAACAAGAACACACACACACACACACACACACACACACATATGTATATATATATATATATATATATATATGTGTGTGTGTGTGTTCTTGTTCATGTAACTCTCCTATTTCTGTGCTTTCATAGTATAGTTTCGTGTTCTCTGTTAAGTCCCCGATAGGAAACAGGAAAGTTACATAAACAAGAACACACACACACACACATATATATATATGTGTGTGTGTGTGTGTGTGTGTTCTTGTTCATGTGGCTCTCCTGTTTCTGTGCTTTCATAGTATAGTTTCGTGTTCTCTGTTAGGTCCCCGATAGGAAACAGTAGAGTTACATAAGCAAGAACACACGCATATATATATATATATATATATATATATATAGGGAGAGAGAGTTTTACATATATCACATACACACACACACACTTCCATTAACAATATCAGGTACAGCACAATTACACAAAAAAGCAAATAGTGATAATGATGATGATAATGATACTAATAATAATTGTAAACTTGCCCTGTTTCAATTAAACGGCATTGCGTGCAACGTATGTGGGGGTGGGGGCGTAGCTTCATGAATTCTGAACCTCGGCCTTACAGAGAGGTGAGTGATTACTTTTAAGCCGCGGTCACTTGACCCCAGGCAAAAGCCCCCGGAATGCATGGGATAGGAGGCTGGATAGATCCCAGAGCCGGTCTACTGAGGCTGAAACCAGGATTCCTCAGTCTTGCAGGCCTCAGCCTGGTCACTGCACCGACTGAGCTATCCCGGCTACTTAGCTACTACTACTACTACTACTACTACTACTACTACTACTACATTACATTTGACAACGGCCCGTGCGGACTCCGAGTTTCAGTGACTCAGATGCATTACCTAGAAATGCTGAAGCAGCTCCATCACTACTGAATGGAGTCGTTCATTGCGATGCAGGTGGACTATGCCACTGTGTGGGACATGCTGTCTTGGTGTAGCTGCTTATTAATTAATTAAGCTTTCTAATTATTCATACCACATAAGTGTGTTAAATGGTGTTGTGCTTTGTTTTGTGTTATTGGATGCAATTTAAAGGGGATATTTATGTTAGCAGTTTACTATTATAAAATATAAACCAACAAAACGCACCTCTTCTCAATTAATATTTTAATTTTTAATCTTTGAAGTCTTCTACATGTTTCGAACTTGAGGGTTCATCTTCAGGAAGACGGTTATATATACAGGTATGGTATATTATACTTTACATCCATCAATATAAATAGTCTCGTAGGTAGAAGACTGTGTTCGAACACACTATACTATACTTGTATATACAACCGTCTTCCTGAGGATGGACCCTCAGATTCCAAATGCGTAGAAGACGTAAAAAATTAAAAATTAAAATATTAATTTAGAAAATGTGCATTTTGTTGGTTGATACTGTATAATTACATTACAATGCACGGTGCAAAAAAAACATTAAATTAGTTTATTATAGGTATAGCTCTACTCAATCTTTAACCTCGGCGCTGGATGGGGTGGGTGGTTTACGCCACGCCCCGGCCGCTTTACCCCCGGGAACGAGACCCGGTACCCACTGTGCAGAAGGCTGGGTGGGTCCAAGGGCTGGTCTCGACGGGTGAAAAATAATTTTCCCCCACCGCGATTCGATCCCGGACCCTCCAGCCCGTAGCGCGTCACTATACCGAACACGCTATCCCAGCCCACATTCTTTCTTATTGTTATCGTTGTACTATTATTGTTATTATTATTATCATCATCATCATCACCATCATCATCCTAGTCATCATAAGCGGCAGAAGTATTTTCAAATTACTCCAGGCCTGTTCCAGTTCTGAATTAACATCTGATACTGTGAATTGTTTGGCATTTCGTAGAACTGCTGGCACGGGGGATCGGTCCTGTTCAAGGTCTCTTGCTACACATGATATTACAAATACAGGAATATTTTTTCCCCTATTCATGTATAATGCATGGTATATTGGCGTTTGTAAAATTTCGTATGCTTTCCAAGTTTTGCACATAATCCAAGAAAGCAAAAATATCGGAGGGAAGTATACTGTACGAGCGACTGTTGCTTGTCGTAGCTGTACATAAGTAACGAACTAACTCAGCTAACAAGAGTCCTTCCTGAGACGCTGACAGACGCTCAGCTCTTCAACAGCTATCTGCCTTGTGCGTCACCAGCCTGATCAGCACCATATTCCTTCGTTCCGCTCCTCAGCCACACCCCTGTCTGTAGACGCCATTTTGCCGTTAATCCTGACCTTACTCTTGCCTGTGCAAAGTGGGTCTTTCAGCTTCAGATTTGGCAACTAAAAGGTTTTTGTGTGTTCTTGCTGCTTGTAATGCTGATGACGACAGGTGGAGACGATAGGAGACGCCTACATGGTAGTGTCCGGCCTGCCGGTGCGCAACGGAACGTCTCACGCGCGAGAAATAGCCCGCATGTCGCTGGCTCTGCTGTCAGCAGTCCGTGGCTTCACGATCCGACACAGGCCGTCTGACCAGCTGAAGCTGCGCATTGGAATGCACACAGGTGAGTTCGCTGCATTTACATGAGCATGGGGCATCATATTAATTAGGCTACGTGTTGGACGACCAATGAATCGGGGTTTGACACCCGGTATGGCTCTGCAGCGTCCTGAATGGCTCTGGAGTCCATCAAACCTTTCAGCTAGTGGATGGCGGAAGCTGTTTCACGGCGGGTAAAATGGCCGGCGCGTGAAGCTAACCAATCACCTTTACTTAATGCCGGGGTTAAGAATGCGTGAAACTATACCTCCAGTTCTATGTTTTAAAAAAACCAGCAAAATGCAATATTCAAATACACTAAAACAGATCACAAGACACACTTCACATCAGGTGCCAACTCCAACATATTTCCGCACCAAGGTGCCATCATCAGGGACTTTATCAACAACAAAATTTCGTAGTCCAAAACATAAATCAGGCGCTGTTCATAAAAGCTAAGAGTCTGGAAATGTTGAAACTCCAGATTGCACATCACCAAGTGTATGTCCACACTGCTGCAACATCAACATAGCGCCTGAATTATTGTTGATCCTAAGAAATCTTGTTGTTGATAAACTCCCTGATGATGGCACCTTGATGTCGAAAGATGTAGGAATTAGCACCTGATATGAAGTGTGTTTGTGGTTTTTTTTTGTGTGTTTTAATGGTGTATTTTGTTGGTTTTTAAAAATATGGAATATAAGAATACGCACAGTATGAATCACACACACACACTCACACACACACACACATACATATATATATATATATATATATATATACCTGCAGTTTCCATCGTGGCACAGGGACAGCTGTACCCTTTCCAGATGTAATTATTACTAAAATGAAGTGATTGCTACGTATATCTTCGCTCAAGTGTCATTTTTAGCCATCTTTCCCTTCGTAAGTTTCGAAACTATGCTTATATCAGCCCTGCGGACTGGGTTTGTCCGTCAAATTCGGAAAGTTAACAGAATTTTACGAAACTTTCTATGAATGTATGGATGCAACCCCAAAGCTGTACGTTTAGTTTCCTAAAATCTAATAATAATACTACGTATGTCGGTCCCGACGGTTTGTTTACAGAAGCACACTATTGCCACGTACTTCACGGTCCTCAAGTGATAAGTGATAATAGAACTCGGCAAAATACGCAGTTTTTTTTAGAATGATTTTTGCGTGGAAACTAAATGAGAACAGAGCTACTGTGTGAAATGTTTCTTTATCTTTCGGTGTGATGGGTAGACGTCATGGTCCACTGCAGCTACGTGATTTTTGGTGCGCAGCTAGTCCCAACCCGTATATTATACACGAAATATTCGCAGTTTCAGGTCAACAGTTACAAACTTCGAGTTACAAAAACTGCGTGTTTATGCACAGTTTTTACCGTATGAGGGCTGCGACTGGCTTTAATATACAAAATACATGCATGTTGCCCACAAATTTTATGTGTGTATCCCGTGTAACTCGTGGCCCGGGACAGCTCAGTCGGTATAGCGACTCGCTACAGTCCGGGGATCGAATTCGGGCGGGGGCGAGATTTTCCGCGCCCGTCCAGACCGGCTGTGGGTCCCACCCAACCTCCTATACAATGGGTACCGGGTCGTTCCCGGGGGTAAAGTGGCCGGGACGTGGCGTTGACCACCCACCTCATCTAGTGGTGAGGTTAAAGAAATAGTAGCGCTATACCTCTACTTCACCTCTGGGTCTTCGTAGCCTGTTGTAGGGTGAACTTTACCTTTACTGTTTTTACCTGCCCCGTGTAACGCTGATAATTGTAACACAAAGCACGATGTTACCATTTACAGATTAAATATGGTTATTAGTGTTGGAGGCAAATGGCATTAACTGACTGGTCTTTGTAACAGAGACGCAGCTTGTTCTCTATGAGGTAAGAAACGAATATGTATGTATTTTTAAGCGAAATTCAAGCTTCGAAAGAATTGTAGTGATAGAATATTATATATAAAGGCTTATATATATATATATATGTATAGCGTAAGATACATCATGTTGAAAGTAAAATAAATAAAACCGTACACAAGCAGCAAGACACAACTACCCGGTCACTGCACGCACAGATACGACCATTTGAAGGCGACTGATCAACAGATATGTCAGTATTCAACGGCGATGACGCAGGGTAGCGTCGAGACGTGTATGTAGGACGCAAAATAGTGTAATGAAATAGACCAAAATATCACTGTACATAATAATAGCCGCACGGTACATACGGAATAAAGTCCACACAACAGACTTAAAGTTGACAACCTGCTGCCGTCAGCCACAACAGATTGTATTAGTTTTGTCAATATGCCGCAGCGAGATGAATCGCTCAAAATTTTGTTACAGCTAGCCAAGCTCGCGTCAGCACGTACTGACGAAACTAATAAAATCTGTTGTGGTTGGCGGTAGCACGTTTGTCAGGCGTGGTATGATATACCACAAGTGGAAAAATTCCACAAAATTTGTCACACAACACGCATTGCCCTGAAGCTACAAATAGATACCAGTCCACTGCATTGATACTTTGTCTATGGTTCACGCTGGTTCATTAAGCGAGAGAACAAAAGGATGCAGGAAATTTCACTCTTGCTTGTACACAATTAAATACACAGATTTTTGGGGATGGATGCAGATAGAACGTGCAAAGCTGTGCCATTCACAGCCTGGTTTAAAATTTCGGTCCCCACACCTGTCATCCTGAATTAGGCTTTTCTTTGGTTTCATCAGTTCCTCTGGCAAATTGGAGGATAGTACCATAAATTGGAGGATAGTACCGTAAGTAATTCTACGACCACTCCTGTCCGCATCTTATCTAATCCTGTCAGACCGCGCTACGTAATCTGCACTAATGAAGGTGCCACTCATTAAACAAACATTCTGTCATCTCCGTGTCTTTCACCTCCGTGTCTGTCACCTCCGTATCTGTCATCTCCGTGTCTGTCATCTCTGTGTCTGTCATCTCCGTGTCTGTCACCTCCGTGTCTGTCACCTCCGTGTATGTCATCTCCGTGTCTGTCACCTCCGTGTCTGTCACCTCCATGATTGTCATCACCGTGTCTGTCTTCTCCGTGTCTGTCACCTCCGTGTGTGTCATCTCTGTGTATGTCACCTCCGTGTGTCACCTCCGTGTCTGTCATCCCCGTGTCTGTCACCTCCGTGTCTGTCACCTCCATATCTGTCTTCTCCGTGTCTGTCATCTCTGTGTCTGTCATTTCCGTGTCTGTTACCTCCGTGTCTGTCACCTCCGTGTCTGTCACCTCCGTGTCTGTCATCTCTGTGTCTGTCATCTCCGTGTCTGTCATCTCCGTGTCTGTCATCTCCGTGTCTTGTCATCTCCGTGTCTTGTCATCTCCGTGTCTGTCATCGAAGTGGGCGTTACTTAATAGGTTTTCCAGTCGATATTCGACTATACGAATCAATGAACAAATATCGGGTACTAGTAGCAACAGGTACACAGAGTAAACGTTCATATCGTGTGCAATTGGGTGATCAGGCTAAACCATGGTTTCTCAAGCTGTGGCACGCATATCACTACCGGTACGCCAAGTTTTGTTTACTGATACGTTGTCTTAATAAAAATCTAAATATAAAAGGAAAAATATTTTTAAAATGCATAAAACATAAGCCACGTATATTTGCTAATACGTAGCATTGCCAGGAACATTATGTAACTCTTCCCCCCTGTCATTTAATCTTTCGAATTTGGGGTTTTTGATTTAAACACAAAAATAAATTATTGATGTTACATTCAAAATGTAAAATTTCATTTGGTGGTACGCAAGTGGAAAGTTTGAGAAACTCTGGTCTAAACAGTTGAAAATAAATTAGAGCGTGTTTCATGTTGCAGGGCCCTGTGTGGCGGGCGTGGTTGGTCACAAGATGCCGCGCTACTGCTTGTTTGGTGACACGGTGAACACAGCCTCGCGTATGGAATCCAATGGCCTACGTGAGTATCATGATCACTGATAGTACGGCGAAGTTTCGGCTGCTTTTGTGTGATGGTGAATATGAAGAGAGTAAAAAAACTTGCACAGCTCCAAGAAAATTCACCTACAACATGAATTCCGATCCTTCTCCTCTTATCCCCTCCTCCACCTTGAACAGCGAACTTTTGTTAAGTTAGCTCGAAAACCGCAATAGTTCTGTAAGAGGTCTGCGTGACATACAGATTTAGTCTTCGCTCTTCCTTACAACTATTTTTGGGATCTTTTTATTTACTCTGGTAAATATTTAGCGACTTACGCTGGAAATGTGCACATAAACGTGCGTACATCTACAATCTTCATGTTTGTACCGTGCATCATTGACGATTAAAACACTTTATTATCCAACTTACTTACTTACTTACTCCATGGTGCAGAGTCCTTCTTGAGAAGCTAACTGGTTTGCAGCTAGTCAAGAAATTCCCCACATTTCACGGAACCCGAAGGTTCATTACCGCACTCACAAGCG
>Ga0123355_10012124_pt1 | contig 13339 bp, 9 predicted proteins | sample TergutEmb28metaG_3_FD_89872 | JGI IMG/M metagenome (GOLD analysis project Ga0123355, IMG submission 89872) | Embiratermes neotenicus P1 segment gut microbial communities from Petit-Saut dam, French Guiana - Emb289 P1 | ecosystem: Host-associated > Arthropoda: Insects > Digestive system > Gut ...
AGCTTCTTCTCCGCAGGAATACAGAAACTAGTTGAACGATATAACAAATACATTGTGTTGCAAGGGGACTATGTAGAAAAATGATATGTAAAATTGCTCACCGTTGCTTCTATTAAAGCCGTTAAATGTATTTTGCTTTTGCTTTTTGATTCTCCCTCGTATGTAACGAGTGTCCTGAATGCAACCTGCGCTTTTGATTTCTCTCTTGTGGGTCTGTTCAGAATATTTTTCACTTTTGTAAACATTTTTAAGGCGGTGTCACCGTGACAAACTCTAGATTCTTTAGTTTAGTTTTGAAACTAGTTAAAATTGGTTAACGAATGGGGCCCTTTGAAAACTTATAGTTGCTGACCTGGTAAAATTTCATAGCCGTGTTCTCAAGTGCCTTTCACAGGCCACTATCCTGAGCCACACGAGTATACTGTCTTGACATTTGGCAAAACTACAATTCTTGCGTTTTGACAGAATGGTGGGAAGAGTATTAAGACCTGACAGAAAGCAGGGAAAAGCTTGAGGACAATACATGAAGTGAAAATTCTCGATTTGTGTTTCGCACCAAACGTTATTGGAGGGATAAGATGGACGAGTCATATGAATCTTACGGGAGAATATATGAGACAATATATGAGACCTGAGGGAAAGAGAGTACTTGTAATAAGGATATGTAAACGGGAGGATTATATTAAAATGGGTCTTAAATAGGGTGATAAATTGTAGACTCGGTTTCTGGCACTGGGTGTGCACCAGTGACTGGCTTCTGTGAAGGCGGTAATGAACTCGTGGTTTATATAAACTGCAGGGAATTTCTGGACTTGTCGAGAAAATGTTAGCTTATGAACAGTGACTCTGCTCTGTGAAGCTATTTACAATTCAATTCAATACATGTAACCAAGCAGAGTTGCAGTTGGTAACAAACATCCTTTTGACTTCTATAAAACTTTAGAAAGAATTTCAGATTGCCGGGTTGCTCTATGTCATCAAAGGCTGCCTCTTTAGGTGTCGCCATTTTCCTCTGGCGACATTCAATTCACAGAACGAGTACCGTTGCTCTGCTGGCTTCGGGGCCATAACACTCCCCAACATGAATTTCAGCATCATACGCAGTGTATTCTCCTGCCCCCTCCTCCACCCCACCTTCCACATTGTCCGCGCCAACATCCCACCATCCCTCTTGTCAGCACCCTGCGATGCGAAAATCTTTGTCAAGGAAAAATCATATACACCCTGGGATGCAGTTCCTTTTATATAGGATCTAACTTTATTATTATATTTTATTATATTCCCTGCTTGCAGTCACTGTGAACACGTCCGTCATTTACTTGCTTCATCCTATCCCCCCACCCCACCCCACCATAAAGTTATTGCTCCGTGAGGCTCTCACTTCAGGCAGTCTGCCAACCCAGGGGGTGTCTAGCCAGAAAATATGTTGGTAATACTGGAAATCTAGCAGCTTATGGTGGCATGTTGTTGAGATAGTTGACAAGCAGAAAATCTGCGTTTATCTTGTCTTCACGTAGGATAAAAACTGCCTTTCAATACTGAGATCCAAATATATACTGCCTGCGTTATTACGTCGGACTAAGCGTAATGTACATCAGGCGCAGGCTTATCCTGCTATTACTGAACACCCTCCTACAGCGATTCTCTAACAACGCTCGGCGGAGCCCAATTTCCCGGCGATTTTGCGGATATGTTCGAGGTATAATGATGAATTCTAGAATACCGGTTTTGGATGTTGCTGTTTTTAGATTGCAAATTAAATGTGACAGTGGTTTTGCAGGTATCAGGGTAAGTGAAAAGTTGCTTTAATTGCGGTAAGTTCGTAATTCGAATTGCCTTTAACTAACTCAACGGAACAAAGTCCCTCTCGGGAAGCTAACAGTTCCTCAGGTGTGAAGAAATCCCCCGCATTTAATGGAACTCGAAGGTTCATTACCGCATTCACAAGAGTTCGCCTCCTGTCCCTATGCCGAGGCAGATCAATCCAGTCCATGTCCCTCTGTCCACATCTTGAAAATCCATTTTAATATTATCATCCCATCTACGCCTATATCTGCCAGGGAAATGACTCTAGTAAACATTATTTAACTTGTATAATTTTGGTTCAAAGATGAGAAAGCAAAACTACTACTGAGTTTGTGGTTCGAAAACCATACAAGACCCAAAAGACCTTTCTTCGAGCAACGAATTCAGTTCGATTTCGTTACCCTTCAGTGTGGATCCGAATGTTATACTCAGTGGAGGCGGCAAACATTAGAACTTGAGTGAAAATTGTCTTATTTCTTTGAGTATTGGAACAAAAATACCAACGCTTACATACGCTGTTCGAATTGTGCCCTGGGCCTCAGACATACAGTATTTAAGCCTTCTTTTAGGCTCGGAACTTCTCTGCACCAAGAATTTACGCACTATCACCGATAAAGCCATAGATTTTATTTGTAACAGCTCCACCCTACTCTCTCGAGACTCCACACTTTAACAGCAAACCAAATCAGCCCTATATAAATTGCTCCTCCGATCCATTCTCACTTACGCCGCCCCAGTCTGGAGTTCCACCTATGGCTCAAACGATCTCAACGAAGTCGTCCAAAACAAGAGCTTACGAGTCACTGGTAACTGTCCCACGGGCACTCTCATCTCACGATTACACGACACTCTTAATATTGAACCCATTCAAAACTTCATCCACCGACTCATAGCCAAATGTTTTGCTACCTGTCCATCCCATCCTAACCCCTTGGTTTAACAAATCGGAAATTACAGCTTAGACTATCTTAATTATGTGTATAAAATATAAACATATAAAGTAGAAGTCATTTGATATAACCAGCTCACCGCCACACGTAGTGTTTTTAAATATTTTTTCCCGCAGTAAAGTTGTGTACAGTGATCTGTATTTGGCTTTTGTTTAAAATACTTATAGTCATTTAAATTCGTTATGGGAACAATTTTGTGGCTTTTCTTTGTACATACTATAAACATTTTTTTGTAATAAATATCTTATGTATGTGTGTATGTATGTGTGCTTATTTATATGTATATATAAAGTACCAACGTTGGAAATGTTCTTTCTCGCTACATGCTGACAGCCACTCTCTAGCTGCTTGCTAATTTTTGTTTACGATTTTTTATTGAATTTTGTCACAGATAAATTTTATTGATCTAGTCCTTTAATGGAAATTTCTTACTGTTGCAAATAATTTCATGTTTCGTATTGTCTGATCTGGACACTTTCCTTTTGTAGATACCTTAAGAATTTCCTGTTGGGGAGGAGCTTTCCGCGTGTCTAATATTTTACCTACCCATTATCGTCGCGTACTGGGTCATCCAAAACGCTAAGAGACGTTTCTTCATAAATATATCATGTTGCATACTATTTACTTTTCGTTAGATTCCTATTCGTTGTGCAGTATCAGCTTTTTCATCTTTGTTAAAGCGGGCGTAGGGTGACACTGATCTCCTTTACCCGTATATGCTGCTATACCTCCGTTAGACGTCTGTATCTTCTTCATTTTGAGACTCTTGGGCATATAGATAGCTATATAAGCGACAATTTTCATCTCAGGGCTCTTTCATTTTAATTCATATATGTGGAATTTTATGGGTAAACATAAATGTGCCTAATGTGTCTACAATTCTGTGTCCCCAAATAAGAAGGACGTCGAATGTCTGGGCTCCTGTAACCTTGTCTTTGTTGTAATACTTGTGATATATATTCGTGATATTTCTCTGTTTCCTAATGAAACTTATAACTGTACCATGAAATACTCTCTCCTTCAGAACCTCAACAATTTTGCGCCCTAACGAACTTCCACCACTCTTTTCATATTTTGGTCTTCTGGGTTGTGATGTTTTGTATTGTGCTTTGTGGGTGCCAACGTTTCTAAAGAACATACTGCCAACCTCTCTATGATGTGAAGAAGGAGGCAGAACTTTCCCACCCCAAACTTGTGTGCTATTCTTTCCTTTCCAATGCTTGTCACATTTCCTGCCCTTTTCGTCAACCTCATTCTGATCATATGCGGTGAGGATGACACATCAATAACGCTTCTCATTACGCAGTTTTCTTCAGTCTTCTTTTATTTCCTCCAAATGCAGTTGAAATACTCTATTAAGCACTCTGTTGTCCAATACCCCAGTCTGTTTACTTTTCTTAATGTGAAAGTCAAAATAAATATACGATCATAAAAAACGCGTAAAATTGTAGTGCTCAATAGTTTTGTTGCCATTCACGAACTGAAGTTCTAAAGACAGTCCAAGAGGCCATACACCAGAACTGTTACAGTGTAGGTGGCACACATTCAACCGGACTGTGTGCCACACTCCTACGGGTGAAGGTAGGAAAGTGAATTACATTTTTACACGCACCCAGGAAAATCAATTTGTTCCGGAGGGTGAGTGTCTCTCGTGAGCTACCTCTGGCTGCATTAACACAGGTTCGTAATTACTCCGTGCTCGGGACCGTAGGCCATTGTGCTCCCGTTATTAGTCCTATATCGAGATTTCAGTTGTTAGTAAATTGGGTTCAATTGAAGCCACCATAGAAATAGATTATATGTCTAGACTTAAATTAGCGTTCCATAAATCCTTTTTTGAATAGGATCCGAATGCAGGGCTTCAAAACTGCAGAATTTAAAGTGCAATGAAATTCAGGCCGTTACGATCCGTACTTCGCGTTCAACGCAGAAGACAGCAGAGCGGCACAGTGGCCACGCTACGTGATTTGCGACCGAAGAATCGGGTTTCGACTCTTGGTATAAATATTTCTTTCTCATATCTTTCGGCTAGTGCAGAGGCTGACAGTGCATTGAGCGATGCCTCCTCTGTGTAATAAAAAATACTTCATACTTTTACATTTATCAATGCTGAATCGAGCCTTTTTCGCCCGTCTGTTTTATGAAACCCCTATGTCGAGATATCTTAAACACGTTGCTAAGTTCTAAAAACTGACTGTTCATCGCATTTTTGTCTTTTGAAGTTTATTCTTTGTCGGTAGCGTATTACTAACTCCACGGGACCAGAACCCGAGTGTTAGATAACATGGACACAATAAGAGCCATAAGCCAAGATTGTGAATTAGTTACGTCGAAACGTATCATCAGTTTTTTAATATCAATTACGTCCTAATGTGGGGACACGCGGTGACGCAGTTGGTTATGGTTCTGCGCTACAAGCCGGAAGGTCGCGGGTTCGATTCCCCCTGGAGTCATTGGAATTTTTCATTGACATAATCCTTCTGGCCGCACTATGGCCCTGGGGTTGACTCAACCTCTAACAGAAATGAGTACCGAGAATATTTCCTGGGGGGTAAAGGCTGCCGTACGCCTTAATATAATCATCCCCCTTTAGTCTTCGTGTCGCAAGTTTATGTATTTTAAGAGGTTACACCCTGTAATATCCTGGGTGCGTTACTTTTCTATCTGGCGTAGATAGAAGTCCACTTTACCGAAACTGTCTGCGTTTCTTTTCCGAAAAGTTCTGTGTGACCTGCATAACATCAAATTTCCTTGTTATGTAATATCATAATCTGCGTTCTTAATTCCGTTTTAGGTCCAAGTCATTTTGTTTTCTGGCATCCGCACTTTACAGTCTTCCCTTGACTTACGAGATGACTTCTTACAGCCATGCAAAATATCTGGAACGTCTGTTGTCTTAACTGTATGCTGCATGTAATAACTACATTGCTTGAAATGTCGCCCGGTAACTGATAAAGATTTTCGTCTTATGACATGTGACGTCGTTTAGGCTAGTAGAAGTTTACCCACGTTTCAGAGGAACAGACTGCCTCTATCATCAGGAAGGCACCAGGTTTCTCAGAATTACTGATACAATAATGGACTCACGTAAAACATGCACATTTACAACAACCGTTGTAAGAAACTAAAGTCTCATTTAGTGGAACAAGTTTACAGTTCTTTTACGATAAACTGAGGAATGAGCCCCTCTAACCCCACATCTATTTTAGTTTAATCCGACTAGTTTTAACAGTAGAAATGCATTTTTTCCCATTGTTGCTTAAGAAAGCGGCTTATTTCTTATGTTTATGGTTCCATGCATCGCTGATCTGTATTAAAAATTGTCCAACGAGATGCAACACAAAGCAGTCTATTTATTATTCTGCAAGTTCACTCTACATGTTTCAGGTGTCAACCACACCTGTCATCAGGAGTACACAAAACTGTAACTACAGCCTCCGGTACTGGTCTTATTATTTGTGCAGCTACCTTCCTCCAACGTAGCCAAGCTTCTTGGCCACGTTGGAGGGGGTTGGCTGCATGGCACCGTAGGCTGTAGTTACAGTTTTGTGTACTCCTGATGATGGGTGTGGTTGACACCCGAAACATGTAGAGTGAACATGCAGAATAATAAATAGACTGCTTTGTGTTGCATCTCGTTGGACAGTTATTAATAAAGTGGCTTACATCTTCATTGTCATTAATCGATATTTTGATAGTCACTATCGGACTGTTCTTAAGTTACAAGGTGGTTCAAATATGACCGGGACTGATTTTTTTTGTAGCCATAATTGACAAACACTTACTTGCACATGTCAGTCTTCAACGTACTCCCCTAACCCGAGCAGGAGGGAGGGTGGAGGTTGTGGCTGCACTCTCTCAAGGTCGCACAGCTGCTGCGCAGTGCGGCTTGTTTACTCACAAATCAGTCCCGGTCATATTTGAACCACCTTCTATTATTCCAATAAGGAAAACGTACGGTTAAATTATTAGTAAACTGATGCTGGATATGTTTTTGTGAATGTTACGCAAGTTTGGCTGCTCTAATTTTATTCACAGGAATATTCTATGCTATTAGTCAAATTAAACTTATTCTACGTAAACTGTTTTCAATCAAAGAGTAACTACAGAGTGCCTGTTTTGTTAGATGTAAATGGCACACAACACGGCTTTCGCTTGGAGAATCCGTCGTCGATTTAATTAATAGTATGCCTTATTTACGACGGCAGTTTGAAATGTTGTTAAGTACTGCCGACTGGAAGACCAACTAATCAAGTGTATTGGTATATTTACAAATTAATGCTGTAGTTTAAACTGTTGCCTGACGTTACAAAATAATATTGTCCCTTTTATTTTACTACAAATTGTGACGAAAAATTATTGTACTAATAAGGATCTAACTTTGTTGTTAGTTTGATACTTCGTGATAAAGGCACAGTAGACGACACCGTGCATTATTAATCTCACGGAATTTACTCTATGCTTTACCAGTATGTACTGTAGCCATGACGGTTTTACAGATTTTTAAGTAAAGAGTAATTTCTTTTAGAATTATGGGATCAACTTGAAACCTTAGGCGCATTATCATCCCAGTGTGGCGGCTATTAGAACTGTTCCCTCTTCTCACTGGCAGTAGGCCCGTGACAACTCAAAAAGTGTTGACTGGATTTTCAGAAAATTTGATATTACACATTTTCACAATGAATTCACACCTTTTCAATTTCCATTTACGTTTAAAAATTTTGAAGTCTACTTTACATGAAGACCTCCATGGGATTTCGCGCCCATGAGCGTTCGTATCCCTGATATGCGTGTCCAGTTCCTTGAACCATACAAAAGTTAGAAAAATTAAATTAGCCTTTATCTTTTAAATTCCTTGGGCCAAATATTGAATTCCGGTGCTAAAATATACCGGCAGTGTGTTTTATTGCCTAATATTAACAACTGGAGTAGTTTTTTTAATGTTTTGCTGACCGTGCATTTCAGTATAATCTTGGTAATTAACCAACTTAATGCACAAATTTGTACATTAAGTTGGTTAATTACTAAAATTAATTGGAATAGATTCGAGCTTGATAAAACTGTTCATCGTTTGTAGCTCTGTTGCTGTGATGGGGGAAACCACAAACTGTCTGGAGCACGAGAAGTGTAGAGAGGGAACGCGCCATAATATCTGTGTTATCCGTGCATTTTTAATTTGCCAGGAGTAAATTTTGATTTCGTAACTTAAGTGGTATTCCAATTTTAAAGTTCCAGCTACTGTTTATTTTCGTCTGAGAAGGAAGATATCTACATACAGAGCGCAGAACTGGTACTTGTGCTTGTTAGAGCCGGAAACAGAATAAGTTATGTGTTAAATGTTGAGTTGAAACAGAGAACAGGCCCTCAGACATCACTTCAGCCTTACTGCGCTTCCAAAGTAAGTTATTTAGTTTTATTTATTCAGCAACTGAAGCACTAGTGAGTTACCTTAAAACAATATTAAAATTTACATTAAAACAGCTCCGGCATGTTTCGGTGTTACAGTTACACCATCATCAGGGAGCGCATTAGTTTGTGCTTAGTAAAGTTACAGTTGTTAAAATAGTCCATTAACCCTTTAAACGCCGAGTTAAATCCCATCTGCCCTTTGCTAGCATTACTCGGAGCTCACCATATTCTCCACGTTAGCAGATAAAGGGTTAAAATACATCGGTGTGTGGTTAACACGGTATTGGTGTGGCTGCATATATCAGGTCTGTAATGAATACCGGCGTGTCAAATACTGTGATAATAGTATTTTCAAAACACAATGAATCGTATCGAAATTGGCTGGACTTACCCTTACTGGTGTCTGTATGTTGCACTGTTCGGCAGTAGACTGAGTTAGGGAATACGTAGCTGGTTATGTGACGTGTGAGCCAGCTCGTACAGAGGATGTATGTCAATGACCTTCTGTTCTTCGATCAATATATTACGTTGGTAAAGGGCTTGCATGTAGAGTGCTTTCCAACGTTTCGGTTTTGTTCCATTATTGCATGTTTTCATAAATTCCAATGTTTCCTCTGCAGTTCCTTATTCGTGTCTGTCGTTTAGTATGTGTAATGCATACGCTGAGATCGAGTTATTGGTTCTGATGTATCGTGTGTGTTCCTTATGTCTTGTTGCTATTGTATTTCCTGATTGTCCTACATATGAATTGTTTCACGTGTTAAATTTAAGTCTGTGTATCCCTCTGGAATTTGTGCTGGTCTTAATTATTTTGTCAATGAGTAGACGATTTGTAGTGTTTGTGGCACGTAGGGTTATATTTAAGTTAGTGTGTCTGAAGAGATTAGTAATTTTTCGTATAGTGGACTATGATAGGAGAATGTTAACCATTTTTTTTGGTTTGTTCTGTTGTTGTGGTTGGGGGGTTTTTGTCTTTTTTGGCGGTTATAAGTTTCTTCTTCTTAAATTTTAATATAAATTTTATTGTTGTTTTAAATACAACTCACTAGTGCATCAGTTGGTGAATAAATAACACTTTGATAATACACGGTACGAATGTGAAAATTATGTGGGTTTGTGCTTCATTTCAGGATTACAGTATGTCACCTAAAGTGTTTCAATTTAAAAAAAATATATTCAGGGGTTTTGTATATAAACATTATGGCTGACGTATGAACTAAGATTTTACGATCAGTATAATCACTGGCTACACGCTGGACTGTCGGGTTCGATTCCCAGCAGAGGCAGAAGTCATGGTGTTCGCCATTGCTTGCACATCGGCAATTACATCCACACACCTTCTGCTAAATGGGTATCGAAGTTCGTTCTCAAGGATTGACTCTGCCGAAACGGGAAACTTATCTGTCAACTTCTTCTAAAGTGTCCACTAAAAATGATTCCATATGTACGCCATGTCCATACATTTTCATGAACTAGCCCGCACTAATTTACTCTACATTTTATATATAGAATAACTGAAATACTTTTAGGCTCCCATTAATGGAGGACTTTACACACAGACAGACAGACAGATAGGCAGACAGACAGGCAGACAGACAGGCAGACAGACAGGCAGACAGACAGACAGACAGACAGGCAGACAGACAGACAGACAGACAGACAGACAGACAGACAGGCAGGCAGGCATACAGACAGACAAACACAGAAACACACACGCATACAAAGAGGAATCTTCAGAGGCCTGAACTTATGTCAGAATACTCTTACGTACGAAAGAGTTGCAGTTCCAATAGTATGTTCGCTTGCTCTTGTAATGTGATTTCCAAGAAACAGGAAGGTAAAGTATCTCATTATGGCCCTGTGATGTGAGTTTAGAAAGATATCTGAAATTTCAGAGAAAAAATTTGACATTTTCACAGATACGCTCCCACTGTTCTGATTTTATACTTTAGAACTCCTAGGAAATGCTAAGCAATGACAGAATAAATGAGGACGTCACAAACTTGAAAACTTTCGAAGACACATTGACGGAATAAGCAGCGTGTCATTTAGAGATAACTTTTATCGGCAAAGGAAGAACCTTAAATGCCAACCAAACCATAAGCAGGCCTGTCTCCCTGCTGCTTCACACCAACAGAATTTAGATTCCTAGACCTACACAAACTAAAACACACAAATTGTAGATATCACATTGTTCGTTCTTAGCGTCTTGTTGTGCTATCTGATGAAGTGCTTGACAAGGAGTATAGGTTATCCCGCGAACGTGTTATATTGTTATAAGGATATAATATATGTGACAATCATAGCAATAATATGGTCTTTATTACAATGTGTTTCTACCTGAATAGGTCATCTTCAGGTTTTCCTACGACGTGTTTCCTATTTTGTATGTTGTACCTGCATTATACCTGCAATATATTACGAAGTTCTGCACCAAGGAGATGGTGGAAATGCCACACTGAATCATACTTGTCAAATACCAGAATGCGTTGGAAGATGGCATGATAATGGAAGTACTGCTGGCTGCAAACACAGCGCACAGTGCAACATTTCCAACTTAGCGCTCAGTAATAATCCAGTATTTTTAAATTGATGTGCTGTTCTTTGTCAGAGGATGTGGAAATTTCTATTTTATCCATTATTGGGTTAGTGTAACCGAATGTAGGAGCTTGAGATCGAACGTGCGCAGAATTCTGTGTTCCCTTTCTTTACTTTACCTCACTTGCTGATGGCCATATCTTCAGTTTCCGTCTCCTAACATCCCTTTTCACACCACAATGACTCCTTTTTTGAAAAGCGAGGTTGGGGTCTGTTTTCGCCCTCCCAATTCGGTAGGGTGGTCTCTTCAATCTTCCCCCGTACTCGTAATGCGTGAAAATGATTTGGGGATTCATCATTCTCCCCTTGATCTGTGGTAGGTTTCAAGAAGGTCTAGGTAAGCGGCCAGCCAGCTGCCTTGTTGTGATCATACCTTTATTCCTGTGTCTTTTGAATTTCAGTGGGGAAGCAAGAATATACTGCTTGTCCCAAAAGCAACTATACGGTGAATAGCATTACGAAGTTAATGTTATTGCAAAAAGTCGGTATAATATGTTGAATATCATATACTTGAACATGTAATCATTCTTGGGATCTGAGTGTGTAATGTACGCGTGCATACCTGCACAATTTCAGGTTTATAAAACGTGTTGAGATCCGAATTTCACTGCGTACTTACTTTTTGGGACACGCTATATATAATGCTGGACCATAGGATACCGTGTGTGGAAAACCTTACAGTCGATATACTTCAGATCAGGGCAGAAGTAGACCAAAGCCCGTCCCTATGAATGGGGGAAGTAAAGCATCTCAAATCGAAGACAACTGCCTCTTCTTCCTCCTTCTCAATTTTGGATTGTTGGGCAAGTGAGGGGTTAATGTCTATTATCGAAATATTTACTCATATCGCTTGGATGGTTATTCAGTCCTTCCTTACCTGAACTTCGTGTTAGAGTATGGCACAATTACAGCGCCGTTCCAGTTTCGACAACATTGGCGGTATTTTCACATTTCCTACATTCGAAAACCAAATAATTTTTGCCGCTATGGTTTTATGTAAATTTAAGCCTATCCCTAAGCTTAACTTAGTACCATTTCATACAGGCGTAGTGGGAAAGGAAAGTATATTCTAATCCTCGACATTAGATGGAGGTTAGCGGTCGGCTTTACAACTCCAGCCGCTTCAAACCTAAGGAGATAGAGACACAAGTGTCAATGAATAGACTGTTGGGTGGGCCCCAAAACGAATCTGAACATTTTGGAGAACACAAAATCTCTTGCTTCTGAAAGGATAATTTCCAGTTTCTTGGTGCTCACGCCCGTAGCCTAGTCACTGCACTGACCGAGCTATTCCGGTCCCTGTGGATTCGCTTAGCATTCAGTGTTTCTGAAGAGCTGCTAGCCGTGTGTGTCAAATCGGCGCACCGTGAAATTACTGAGAGCACTGCTAAATACATATCAAATAAACAAACATGTTGTACATGTTTGTTGAACGTGTTGTACATATTGGTTGTAAATTGTTTGGCGATCTTGTCATATGGTATCTTTAGCCATTACTAATGCTCTCGAAGATTCGAGTTCTGTGGAATGTGGCTTTGCGTCGTTAGGTTAGTCTCGACGTTTCGAAGGGTCATAAACCTTCCTTCTTCAGGGGTTAAATAGTGCGAGAAAAAGTTTTAGGTGGACTTGCCACTTCCATCATTGGAGTAGAGTATTCTGAAGATGGAGGTGGCCGAGCACTGCGCTCTTCTGGGCTATTACGCAGCGTGTAGTGTAATTCCTCACCGACGTTTCGGGGCAACATATTGGTCTCACCTTCAAGGATGTCCCGAAACCGCGGTAATGAATTATCGCTACACGTTGCGTAACATCGCAGAAGAGTGCAGTTCTCATCTACTTTGCGGCAGAAGCCTCAAATCACGCGTGGAGATAGCAGGTTTATCCGAAATTTTATTATCTGTCTGTAAAATGGCGCGAAGTCACGTAACTGAAGACCATAATCTGCATAATCTGCGCCGTTAAAACTTCTCTTTGCAAATATATTCATGCAGTTTTCAAGTAAATCCGCGCAGCACGGTTCTTGAGAACTAACAGTCACTGATGTATTACAGATGTTGCAGTTTTCGCATGGAATTGGACGGTTCATTGTGTTAAGGGGGCTTGCTGCTGGACCCTTTCTTGAACCATCTGAGTACAGTCCACACTCTCAGACCGTATTTCTTAAATATATACAAAATAGAACTCGGTTATATCGTCAAGAAAGGGAAGGAATATTTTTTGTCGTTAGAAATGCGTGTTGTTCTAACGGAGGAGTATATGTTGTGGTTTAGTGTGAGGAATCAATTGCAACCGAGTTCAACTAACTATCTAACTAACTCCATGGAGTAGTCCCTAGAAGTTAATAGGTCCTCAGCTACCAAAGAGACTTACCGCATTTTATGTAGCCCGGAAGTATATTGCCGTCTTCAAAAAAGCCCGCCAACTTTTGTTTTCTGAGTCAGACCTATTTGAGTATAAATAGTTGAGTAAAGAGAAACCAACTTGATGCCACTTATTTTATTATATATTCAATACTCATTCAATGCTCAACATGTTTCGGCCGTTAATACGACCATCTTCAGGAGTCTGCGACTAAC
>Ga0123355_10012125_pt1 | contig 13338 bp, 6 predicted proteins | sample TergutEmb28metaG_3_FD_89872 | JGI IMG/M metagenome (GOLD analysis project Ga0123355, IMG submission 89872) | Embiratermes neotenicus P1 segment gut microbial communities from Petit-Saut dam, French Guiana - Emb289 P1 | ecosystem: Host-associated > Arthropoda: Insects > Digestive system > Gut ...
CGAAACATGTTGAGCAACCTATAAAGGAGAAATAAACATAATACTAAAAGTGACATCTAGTTGGTCTCTTTATCCACGTTGAACTACGATGCACGGTCAACCATACATCAAAACTGTAAGGATGTGTTGGAAAGGTGCAATGAAAGAACGACACAGGCTCCTTGAACAATGTCCATATTATAATTACCACATACACACGGCACGTCGTGACTGTTATGTACATGGTACAGCATCAGACACTTACACCCTCTTATTATTATTATTAGTAATAATTATATTTAAATTCAGGGCACACCACAGCAGCATTCCCCCTTGAATATAGGCTACACAGAATTATTCTGCTCGGCAGACACAGCGTGTGTGTATCCATTAAATTATAGTTCTGTCACACAAAACTCAATCTGTACATCCATCTCAATACCACCATCATCATTATATCAGCCATTATGAATCCTCACTACACAATAGTCATTCCTTTGTTCGAGAAGCATCACCCATAATAATAGTATGGTTTATTGCTTTCTTATTGCAAGAAGCCATTTCATCTTGGCTGTAAAATGGGCAAAATAAAGGAACGACCAGGCCACACATAATATATTACTGATCCCACAGTGATCAGGTTTCTTACTATTTAAAAAAAAAAAGCTTACAAATATAATATTCTGCACGTAATTTAATGACAATTATGCGACATTTACAAGTGAAACAGGGTTAGAGATCTCGGAGGACACAGTTCGTGGTTGGGTGTATACATAAACTAGCTTCCTCTGTAGAAAAAGAGCAAAAAAAAAAATGGAAAATAGGAAGTGACGTAACAAGAAATGGATGCAAAACAAGGTGGACGCGACATTAAAACAGGAATTGGTTAACTGAAACGTCACTGATGTCCTCTTCTCTTAATTCGTGCTTAAACACCAATGGGAGAAAGGAACCTAGCTACGTCACGTGGAGGCCACACCATAACAAGGTAAATCGACAAAACTATGACTTTTTTTTTAATATACACACCCCGTGTAACAAATAATGACGAAAATAAATTTAAACAGTTCATATTTTCAGTTTAAACTTTTATTAAGGCCCACATTCATGTATGAATTAACTGAAAATAGCTTCTCACTGTAAATGCATATTGTCAAGACAAATAACACGTAGAGAACTCCAGTGAAGGTACGAGATGGGAAACGGATCTGATGAGATTCCTCGTCGCCTCTACTTTTTATACTAAAACTTCTTCGCACTACAAATTCCCTAGTATTTTGGTGTTCAGCTTCACATAATCGTTTCCTCATAAGCTTGAATTATGCCTAGTTCTTTCCTTCAGTAAGAGACTGGACGGGTTTCAGAGTCACACTTTCATAACCCCGCAAATGTTTAACGTTTTAATTTCTGAGGTGAGATGCATTATATAACCATATAACACCTCCACATAGCTTGAATGCAGTACGAAAGATCAAAATTTTCTGGCAGTTAAAATGAAGCACAACTTACCGCGTTTCAATTCCACACTGTTACAAATACTTTACATTATTACAAATTATATTCGGTGATCTACTGGACATGGACTTTTCCACATTATGAACTTTCTGGCAATCTACCGTCTAGTGTATTACCAAAGACCACAAAATGTCAGCAGTTGCGGGTCCCCTTCCAGTCACTCTTTCATTAGAATATCCCCTAAGTTGTGGTTACCGAGCAACACACATGTACCACGAGCAGACATCGCTATTCTACCGCGTGTCCCTGTCTGCCCCACACTCTGTGCAGCGATCACGCAATCCCACTATTTTGATTTTACTTCCGTAAGAACTAGAAGAAAAAAGAAATAAGACATTAATCATTAAACGAAAAATTCGTAAATGTTGTTTACTTGGACCGATAAACGGTCGACAATGGGTAACCAACAAACCACTTTGAACCAGTACATAAATTTCAACAGTACAAAGGCGAATCCTTTAAAATTTCAACAGCAGACGCAAAGTTGCACCATACGTTGTTTGTTTATTTGTTTTAAAGGACGATAACCGCAAAAAGAACATATAAACTCACCCTAAACTACCGGGTGTTCTTTCTGTTCCACCAGTCAGTAATCTGTATCTCCTCTTGACTACCAACGACACGGTGAGTACCGCAGTGCACGGTATCGCCACAAGAACACGATGCCTATTTTGTTCTTAAGCTTTCGCCGTGTTCTAAATGTAAATTATTCCTTTTTGGGTAATTCCCCGGCGTCTGAGTTCTAATTGCCGACGTTTCGGAACTCACTATCGGTTCTATCTTCATAGGCAGGTGAATGAAGTATGAGTACTTCATTCACCTGCCTATGAAGATGGAACCGATAGTGAGTTCCGAAACGTCGGAAATTAGAACTCAGACGCCGGGGAATTACCCAAAAAGGAATAATTTACACGATGCCTATTGTAATGTCGTAATTTTGGAATTTTTTTTGGTTTATTCTGTGTCAATGCAAAGAAAAAAATAATTTTCCTAAGCCTAAGGTCCACCACTTCTAGGAGCTTACACAATTTAGTTCCATAAAGTTTATGTTTTGGTAAGTAAACACCCGGTTAATTCAGATCGACTTTTAAAGTTAAAAATTGAAGTAAGATAACGGATAGGATAGTAGTGGCCCTAGGTTCGCTGCCAGTTAATAGCACCACTGCTAACTTCTTTGGTACATTCTACATATTTCCGGATACGTCAATTTAGATATGGTGTTAACACGCACATCGAATTTCAGTATTTTAAAATAAGTGTGAATGTATTTATTATCAGAAGAGCTTCCTTAATTAACGGTCGCCATTTTTTATCCCTCCTTTCGGGAAATCGTTATTCTGCTGAAGAAAAGTTCTGTCTTCAGTGTAACTAACAGTTCGACTAACAAAAACGTACTTAATTACACACCCTCTGTGCTTATGGATACAACGTGGTGAGGGGTGGACAGTTCTTGTGACATCACTGTTCTGTACTTCCCGTACAGACCGAAACACTGTATTGAGGGAACGAGGGTGCGCTTTGAAAGTGACAAGATGAATTCTGATATGTTTTAACATCTCATTTTAAACTTAGTCTTTAACTACCTTTAAAAAGAGCTACACTTTATGATACGGTTCTATATACGTACAGGAGATATCAGTGTTACCAACTAAATCAGACTGTTTGCAGCGGATACCATGCTATGGTACAAACAATTTATTATGTTTATAGACACGGTGTGTGAGCAGTGAGAAAGGACGAAAGGAGTCCCGTTTTGTTTCGGATTTATAAGAAGTTCTGATGATTATTCTCTGTCACCTGTTATGCAATGGGAATGAACGTTTTATTACATTAATATTATTGATATCTTTATACTTAAAATTACGCTGATATCACCATGTAACAGCTAGTCGTTAGGGACATTATCATAGAAGTACAAGAACAGAAATACTATTAAAGAAATGTGTGCATCTTACTCAACGAGCTTCGTAATAACGTGACGCAAGTCACTGTCAAATAAAATATTCATCTCGTGGACAATACCCATACAGAAAAACTATAATTTCATAACGTTAGTAGTTTTTTAATGTCCTTGAAAACAATTTGTTGCTAAGACAACGAAACAAGTTATTTGAACACATGTTATGAATTTGTAAAGCTACTGTCTTGCTGTTTCAATTCAAATCACAGAATATAGCAGGAAAACTTGGTGGCGGGGAAGGGAAGTGCTGACTGATTATTCCTCCGCCTTTAAAATTGGAATTACGATGGACAAATAGGGTGGCAAAGATGGTGGACAGCACAGTCGCTATAACAACATGTCTAACGCAATTCTACGTCTATGTATATTTCACAATGGCAGGTGATCTCTCTTGTTCAACACATAAGCCTTTACAGGGGGATACCAGAAACGGTCACTAGCGGCCAACACCTGCCGTGGGGGTAAGAAGCACGTAACTGGAGATGGAAGCCATATCTAATTACACATTACAAGCAATTTTAATGTATTTCCCGTAGTCATAAGAACTTAACTTCAATTGCTAGACAAAATATAAATTCCATCTCAAGTTCGGTGTTTATTCAGAACGCGAATTGTAGAACAGAATGCCACAACTTGTCTCATCATGTCAGAAGGAACACTGGTTGAAGGTTAAAGCACTGGATCTTTGACATGAATAATACTTCAAGAGTTACAAGTGGTCGTGACGTAACACATGATTCTTTAATCTGGCTCAAGATTATCCATCATTACGATAATTCAGCAGTCAGTATAGAATTCTGTAACGGGGGAATCCTTAATAGTTTAAAGGAAAATATAAATAAAATATTTTTGGGTTTACGATTTTACAGACGCATACTGAATGTCCACAACATTGCGCACACAGCTCCCACATCAGACCACTTAATCTGACGATGCCGTGTTATCAAAATGATACATATATTGGACACTGTCCACCTTCTCGATTTTGTTATAAACACACAACCTCTTGGAAAATGGTTCAATCTCGCATCAGCAGGTGACAACAGAAGCCTAATCAGTTTGGGCCCATTAGACGGGGCTAATACCTATATATGGAACAAAAATGTGTAGGTTTACATTAATATGACCTTGTGTTTCTGTTGCCAGAGCAAGACGGACAGTGTCCAACATAACCTATGGGTCGGTTTATTTCAACAGGTCATCCGCATGAAACACCCTCACGGCAGGTGATACCTCGCATCACTGTATAATTCAATGCACCGGCACAGTGACAAGAGCGCATGTCCACAGCGAAATCACAGGCCGCTTGAAGACATCACTTGGCCTCCGTGGACAGGGGCTGTCAGCCACCAACAATGGAACTTAACCAAAAATAATAATAAAAATACACATTGTTATGCAAATGGATGTGATTAAAAGTAATGTAAGAATGTATAGATATTACAATATTACTGAGCTTCTAAAACGAATATAATAATAATAATAATAATAATAATAATAATAAACATCACTTGTTTGCATTATGAGGCATAAAAGATACATAAGATATTAATGATGACGTAATCAGCCTTGACGTCATATGACACAACAATGAGAGGAACAAAAATTACTGATAACAATAAATTACTAGGACAGTAATGTAAAGTAACGTATGTAGATGATGATCTTGCTGCATTCCTTTCTGAACTTTGGCTATCCTACTGAAAATCCTGTAACAACTGTGTGAGGTGCTGGAGACATATCCAGGCAGGATGATACACCAATACCAACTCTCTGTGTATTAACTGTCTACATATATTGTTTATCATTCCTTATTGATAACTTTAAAATGATTTTCTTCTGTCTGGGACTTGTTCGTTCATACACTACATGTCATTTTGACAGCTTCTATAATAAGAAGCTATTTCAACATAAACACTGACAACTATTATTTTGTTCTGCTATAATGTATGACAAATGCACACACAAAAAACACAAGCATACATTTTTTTCGCTTATTTGTTATGTTTCCGTTTGTGGTTATTATTACATTATTATTATTTTCCATAACAAAGAGGTAACGGTTCCTATCCACTGTTGAACAATTAATAACATACATTTACATATTACCATATTGTGAACAGTACATTAACCACAATAACACGTGTTAGTTAAACTGGATATATAACATATACTGCATGCCTACCAAGGAAGACATGCCCAGCACGGACAAATGTGTGTGTTTCTGTGTGTCTGTGTGTGTGTGTGTGTGTGTGTGTGTGTGTCTGCGTGTGTTTTAAAATATTCTGCCGAATGCTGATCGCTTGGTTCCCATTTAATTTAAGAAAAAACATTCTCTTGTGAACTAGCTAGTGAACTTGAACCTCTGTCCAGAAAACAAACCATTTTAAAAATTGCGTTTGAAGGCAATTAAGCATGCCACGGACACAACCTAACTCGTTTATGGTTCAACAGAATCCTTTACAATCATACGAAAATGAACAAATCTCTCTTGAAGTAGGGCTCACGGGCCCTGACAATACTCTTAATACACTATGTCATGTCCTCGCATGTTATACCGTTTTGGTACAAATTACATAAAACAAATCTCCCGTCCATCAACTCATCCACTCAGTACTAGCTTCTCTCCTTCGAACACGCCTTACACGTGTATAAAACAAGCTGCATGATCCACGTTTCTGTTCATCATAGATAAACAGCATTTCCTGTACAATAGCATAGCGATTCAGCTAAAATTTCTGTGGAATTCGTCCCATTGTGGTATATCATATCAATACTAGCAAACGTCCTGCCGTCAAACATAACAAAGTTCATTGCTTCCTCAGTGCAAGCTACATGTTTCGGTCCTGTAGAATATCCCCAGACATTAAAATACACGACTTTAAAACCCAAAAATAAAATATATGTGCACTTTTTGGGGGGGGTTTAAAGTTATGCATTTTAATTCATAAGGACGTAGCATATACTGACGAAAGCAATACAAGTTGGTTGTAGTTGACGGCAGTACGTATGTCTCTACTGATATTCAAATACAGCCGATCCTCAGCCTAGCGTTTCCTTTCGACTGGGAATGTTTGACAGCTGCCTTATTCAACTGTGAAATGTAGCCTTACAGAATGGCCCCTCCTTCGCACCAACATATTATTTATGAATTAATGACTCAAATATAAATTTTGAACATATGAATCCATATTATACCGATTCAGGATGGGTATTAAAAACCGAAAGGCGTAAGTACAAGACAAATAAGGCAATGAAGAGAATCATGTCACATTTAGAAAGAAAAAAAATGAACCTTCCTTCCGCACGAAATGCCAACTCCTGTTATTTCAGTGCTCTGAGTGACATACACGAAAAGATTCCAAATGAAACCAAAATAAGTTAGGTCACCCAGCATGTATTGTACAGTGTGATCTCCGTGGCACGCAAACTCATACTGACGGCACAGTAGTGCCATCTGGTTCTAAATTGGACGTCTCCTCTATGGCAGAGATAAGAATCAATATCCCATAACAACGTTTTCTTCGCTATTTTGTATACCCATCCATCACGAAAAGCGTCTATTGGCCGAACATTCAATGTTACAACAGATATTTTACATAACATCTAGTGACGTGCAAGAGAGTCGAGTGGCCACAGCGCAGCGAATAACGTGAAAAATTCCCAAAGTTTAGACTATCGAAACAATTGCAAGCTCTTCAGAGACCGCGTTTCAACTGCAAACCTTGGCGATCACTTGAAACACATTGGCAGAGCGTACGTAGTATTTACAACACCGACGACGACATTTAGTAAGGGGAGGCAAAGCAAGAAGCGTCACTTTCGTGGGGCCCGAGGGGGACACTACTTTGAACAAGTTTAACATTATTGCTTTTCTGAATATCAGTCGGTACGAAGAACAGCGCGCACACACACGCACACACATACACACACGCACGCGCGCGCGCGCGCGCGCACGCATAAACGCACACACAAATGCATCACGTACCGTCTCGCAGTCATTCAACTAAGATACTTTGCGAACAAAGTAATAAGTTTATCAATAATTATATAAAAATCTATCAGAACTACGCAGACCGCGTGCATATCAAAAAGCGATCAGCATTCGGTATTAGAAACCGTTGTTCTACATTATTAATATAATAACACATCATCAGTACCAACCTCAATAGTAATCATAATCTCTTTTCAAAGAAATATCCCTTTAATACGGGATTCATTTGCGTTCATTTCTTAACAATTTTACGGTATCAAAATACAGGATTTTAAGTAAAAGTTACAATATTAGTTAGTGTATTGCTCTGAATTTGCCTAGCGATAAAAATATTTCTATCGCAATAAAAGATGAATGAAACAAGAAAACACGATTTGTTCTTACTGAAAATGCACTGAGACGGGGGAAAAAAAATGAAGACATAAATATTCGGTTTCCTAAAAGCACGGAAAATTGAAGACGGTATTGTAACCGTCTTGTACAAAGGAAGTCACTTGATATTCGTACCTTAAATTATAGCAGTTCATTTGTTCTTAAATAACAATGAAAACGTAATCTGCAGGTCTAACAGTACAATCTGAATCAACAGTAATTATTTATTTTCGAAGAAAGCGCTACATTTATATTCCATTCCCTGATTTTCCGTATTTAATTTATGAACTCTCATTTTGTTCTATTGCTCCTTGCAAACTATTTTCATTTAAGAATAATTTACTTATGCCATATAATACTTATGAAATGTAGAGATTTCTATTCTTATAAGGTTGGGTAAAAACAAGAAACAAATACAAGGAATCAAGTACTTTGTGTAAACTGTTGAACGCATCAATGAGAAAAGGCAATCAAAATCAACAAAAACAACGCACAACCTCGCCGTATCTCACTTATTCAAATGGCTACCGTAATAATTATTAATAACTGTAATAATAATAATAATAATAATATGTTAACTAATGCAGTCACTGATTATCGTAGGACACTTCATTTTATCAATGTATATATAATTTTCTTTTTATATATAATATAGATATATTCCATTTTTATTTTAGCTACCGACACTTTTTCTGCTACTTTCTTTCGCGATAAATCTGCTCAAATTTGTTTTTTCCTAAAACGTAGTGAACTACTGGGTAAAACAAAATACATGTAACCATAGGCCACACGCCTTTCAATAATATAATATTATACAGTTTTTGTACTGAGGCTTTTTCCGTTTGCGATCGACGAACCTAAAGACCCTTGACGGGGAACAGAAAATGCGCGTGAAGAGTTTTCTTTTTTTTCTTTTTTGCTTACCGCCAGCCCTAGCGCCGTTTAGCGGACGGCACCACCGGTTTATAAGTGGCGACAATGCCGTCCGATCCGCGGTTCTCAGTCTTGTGATAAAAAGAATATCCGGTAGACAAACAACGACAAAGCAGGAGTGGCAAAGTTGAACGAAAGGCTAACGATTAGGCAGAGTATAATGGTATGGTATGGTTCGACACATTCTGTGTCTTCAAGAATGTTATAGAAATATGTCGTTTTGGTAAGGAGAAGGAGAAGAGCAAAATAAAATCACAGAATGTAAGTTATGGTTGAATTAGAACACTTTTTTTTATGTACGAACTTTAAAATCTTCTCACGCAAGTTAAATTTACTTCTTTAGGGCTACAATACATGAAATGAGACATACCAGTCCTTGCCGCTCAAAGATTGCCTTATTTCTCACGAGCCAGAACCGCAAAATCAATACCGTACCGCAAAGTTACAGTTTCCGGACACACGGAAAAAAAAAATGTAAATTGAACAAAATTATTAACATGAGATTCAGTGGAATCGCCTTCCTTAGCAGTAGGTTATTTAATATTATACTTATTGTAGTGTGGAGTGCGGCCCGCACAAAGCCCAACCCTTGCACCGTTCATTGGAGTTTTCAGAGACGCACGTCGGGGCGCAGTAGAAGAAAAAGAAAGCGTAGTACAGTCAATTGTTTCTTCTTCCTCGTCTGACGAAAACATGCCTACCCATGTATGTTTCATATCTCTAATTCTAAACAATCATTATAGCTACGCTTTCTAATCCAATAGTACATCTAAAAGGTAATTTTTCATAAAGCTACTTCTTCACTATAAATCTACGTCTAGACAGATTATTATTCTATTCATTTTTTCTTTGTTTTCAGTTTTATAGTCTGTACATACAGTAGATTTTATTTTTGTTTTGTGGCGAAATATACCTTCCGCCAGTTGCCTTCGCTGCGTCCTGCGTTTCTATGGTTCCCTATATTAATACATTCAATAATTCTATATACAAATGCATAAAAGAATTAAAATATAGATGTGTATATATAAATGTAAAATATATATAATATTGTTTAGCGTGATTGCAGAAGGGTGACTCAAAAATCTACCTTGGAAAATGTCAGCCCACTGTCATACATACGATGGGCGAATATTTCCATTTCGTAGATGAGTGAAAATAACGATGAAGTCATATGAGACATCCGATAGGCCCGTATGATTAACGTAGTGCCAAAATCTATCATGCATAATGATTCTGAAATTATCAGGGCTGATCACAAAGATGCACCTTTCGTTACCACATTTGGTCCGTATTATACACAATATATTTCAAATATATCGAAGGTTTTTTAACTATCTTTTGTCTTCCTCCTTTTTGGAGATAGATACCCTGTAACCTTCGCGAGAAAATTTAATAAACGGCGAAAAAGACTAAAAAAGAATATATGGCCTGAAGTGTTCCCAGATTTTTTGATAGTAGTGTGATCTTGAGAGATATCATTTTTCTTTATTTTAGACGTGAAAAAAGTATTTCAAACACTTGTGTTTCGCGAAAGAAAAACAGGACCATATCATATGAAGCAACACAAGTGGGAATCAAGCGGAGGCACACCAAAGCCTACATATTACTGGACGAACACTCAGACGCCGCGCGTAATCATGTGCATCAGCAGCGGGGGGGCAACACGGCACTCGCCCAGCAGACATTAATTTTACAAACAAAAATTTGTGTAAGCATACATTATTTTTTTGTTTTCTCCTCTCCACGAGTTTGCCATCGAAAGGTTCCATACTCAGTAATGCTTAATATTAATATTTATGTCTTTCTATATTATAGATAACGTCCATTCAAATATGGGTAGTGGTACAAGACGTTTGTTCCTCCAACTTACATACAGTTATTCCGCCGGAAAAAATAGTTTCATAGAGCAGCTGAAATAAGTCCTTTCCTCCTTTCGGTGTACTCACAACGCATCCAGTCTTCCCTCTTCACTCTGAATGCACCTTGTATTGCCTTTATTAGATACATAAAATGCGTTTCTTTACCTACAACTTTCCTCGTTTTGAAGCTGAAGATATCTTCACCATCTTGACCAATGATGCGCGCGTCAGTTGTATGTGTCAGATTCGGTGTTCAAACAGAGGTTATCCAGGGAGAGACAGAGTCTTCTTGTAAGAAGCAATGATGTTCCTTCTGTTGTCAAACTTGTAGATACAATAGCTGTCGAAGAGGGGAGCTGATTACATGTTCTTAAAAAATATAACACCAGATAATTTAAAAACTGAGACAAACGAACACATTTAAAGTTCACAACAGACATCCGGCGGAAATCCAGTTTTCCTTCTTCTGCTTTGCAGGCCTTCTTCCTCCAACATGAGGAGATGACGTGTCACATTCATAATAATAATGATAATAGTAATATTTATATATATATAGAGTTTAGTATATAATAAAAGTTATTATTACTCATCGATTTCTTTCGGATTTCATATATGCACTGTTGACCAACTCAGTTAACAGGGGGCCACAGTGACCAGGATGAGTCATGTTGCCGCTATCCACAGAACAACCTGAGTTTCCCACAATGATCCAAACCTGCGAACAAAGCATTTGATATCAACTGACGTTTGCAATGCTGCATCCCCTAAGCACAACAATATGTTGGTTAGGAGTATAAAATGGCATGCATCAATTAGATGTATGTGGAAGAGTCATCAAACTACAATGCTTGTTGGCTAATTTTGTAATTTATATGAGGTTTGTGGCTCTGACGGTGGCGAATTCTCATTGCTGTAGCTTACTCTTTGACAGACGGAGTGACATGTGTAAAGGTCTGTAAGTATAACAACACCAGTACTGAGAATTGTATAGATGGTGGATTGAATATAGTGTGAAGGTATTTATTACACGTACAGTACAGGCTGTGATTAAACTTGATGGCTGATTTGGCGTACAGAACATGTTTGTTGTTGATACACACAAGCACACACACACACACACACATACACACACACACGAGACGGTCGTTCACAAATACGTTCACATGGTGTAATTTTATAACGAAAGAACCTTGGAACATCCTGCCACACGGCCCTGGCCTGAAGAGAAGCCTTCTGCATCCATTCCCACAGCTGAAGCAAAATCTTGGAGAAAACAAATTTCAAGACGATTGCAAGGTGAAACTGTGGCGATACTGTGAATTATATTGACAGGAGATAGAAAAGATCGTTACACGATATGATAAATGCCTCATTTGTGGCACGGACTGTACAGAAAACCAATGGGATAGCAGCAATAACTAAGTCTGAAGTGCTGTTATTAAAGATGGACATGAACAATCCAAAATATGTCAATATGCACTGTATATTCATTTTCTGACCGATTTCGCATACGTTTACTCTCATATGGTACAGTAGCAGTCCCGTTAGGGGCCTGGAGTGGCCCAGAGGGTTCCAGGAAGTTAAGGTTCCCAGATTTCATGACAACGGCACAAGATGGTGGTAAGGTTTTCAGCCTTACGCACCGGCCGCATCTGCCCCCAGGAAATGTTCCTGGTACTCATTTCTGTTAGAGGCTGAGTCGACCCCAGGGCCATAGTGCGATCGGAAGGATTTTATGTCACTGAAAAATTCCAATGACACCACCTGGGATCGAACCAGCGACCTTCCGATTTGTAGCACAGCACCTTTTACTCTCTCATATATATATATATATATATACATATGAGGGAAAACGTATGCGAAATATATATATATAAATATATATATATATATATATATACAAACAAACAACAAACAAACAACAAAGCCTCCAGTTTTATACCGATCCACTGAGTCCTGAAGGTGGATGGGATCGAAATCTCATGCAGCCCATTTTCTCTGGTAGGCGAAGTGGGAGTCGTTTCCTCAGCCTTCTGTACTCGGTCAGACAGTATGTGCCAAAATACGGACCTCTGGAAGAGCTATTGTGAGGTTGCACGGTGTCTCACATATGCTGGTCTTAGTCTCTGTCAAGCTGCCACGTGTATTCCGAGCATCTATGTAATTATGAAACAGACTGTAGCTTACCTTATATTAGCTGATGTGTCAGCCTCAATGGTAGCCGTTAGTGAAAGCAGCCGGAATGAGGGGTCCCTGAGGAACGAAACAAATCACAGTCCACATAAGCCACCACTGCTGTTTCAATTACCTTCTCCTGCTACAAATTCTCGTATCAAATAATTGCGTTGTATATACAGAGTGGCCCACAAGCAGCTTCACCGAGACACGCATTTTTAAAATTGTATTCATTATGAGAACATGTAATAAAAAACAAAGCAAAAAAGTTAAAACTGAAATATCAGCCTAGAAAAAGCATCTATTTGAAGTTTTCCATTTCGAAGTGTTACAACATATCAATAACTACTACACGTCAGTCTATAACACAACATTTATTTTATGTACACTGGTATATACAAGGGAGAGCCAAATGAAAACCTGAAAAATTTTTAAAAATATTATTTATTGTGCAGAAGTGGTACAAAGCTGTATCACTTTTCAAAATAATCTCCCCCACGCTCAATGCAAGTCCTCCAGCGCTTACAAAGTGCATAAATTCCTTTAGAAAA
>Ga0123355_10012126_pt1 | contig 13337 bp, 13 predicted proteins | sample TergutEmb28metaG_3_FD_89872 | JGI IMG/M metagenome (GOLD analysis project Ga0123355, IMG submission 89872) | Embiratermes neotenicus P1 segment gut microbial communities from Petit-Saut dam, French Guiana - Emb289 P1 | ecosystem: Host-associated > Arthropoda: Insects > Digestive system > Gut ...
GATTTCGTAGACTTTAGTCCACTTTCCCTCTTGGGGAATAGGCGACGGCCCGTGACTGCGGGCGTCTTTCACGACGCACATATCATGTACTTCGTGACTTAGAGCGTGTTCAAATTTGCTCATATGTATTCGACTCCTTATATGTAAGATTACGCATAATATTATACACTATTTCGAGGAATTTTGCAAGGGTTAGTTTTGCGATTCTCGCTTTGGTTTCTTTTTGCGAAATAATAATATTGTGAGAACTATAGCACTACTGATTACTATTGCAATCGGTACGCCGTATATTAGTGCAACAAATAGCATTATTCCGGTAAAATTAACGCAATTTCCGCAGCAGCCATAGTGATAATCGTGGTAATAGTCATCGCAGCAGCAAGGCGGAATGCAATATCCTAATGATGGAAACCAAGTATCCTCTCCAACTACATCACCGGTTGTCATATTGAAAAATATCACACGACCCTCATCTGTTTTTAGTGTGATCGCGAGTGTGTCGTTGCATTGGTCGTAGATGTGCCAATAGAAATCCCAACGCCAGTCGCACAAATGTCCTCCGCCATGTCGTCCGCTTGCATGATTGTCAATAAAATCGCTGCGTTGATATGAACAGATTTGTTCACCGTGGGCGTAAAAAGTTATACGAGTATTACAATTTTGCCCCGGATTTTGTGTATGTATCACAAAATAATATAAATCGTGCGAGGTGTAAAAGTCATTCATTTTCATGCCCAAAAATAAGTCGGGTACAAAAAAGAGAATTTGCGACTCGACGTTACAAATCACAAATGCCGTAGAATATCCCCATCCGTATCTTGAGTCCCATAATTGTATCTGTTCGTCTGATAAATCCCAAATATTACGCTCCAACCAATTGCGATATTCGGTATTATCACGAAAGCGTCTGAAATAAAGTGTGCGAGTTTCGTCTTCGATCGTATATGTGAAATGATTCGGACTTGCCCAATCGCATGCCGACACGTTTTGTGCAAACGGAATGAGTAAGAGGATAATTAGTGCTGCGGTGAGTATGATTTTCTTCATAAAGTGTCTCGATTCGTACGTTTTTTCTTTTGCAATTTGACGGTAGCGACTACAATAAGTATTACAGATATCAATACAAGTATAGGAACACCACAGAAGATAGCCATGCCGCGAATAATCGCTCTTTGGAATTCTCTTCCGTAATAACTGCATCCACAATAGTAATATGTGTCACAATGGCACTCTATGGAAAGTGCGGATACATTAAGCACTAACGGAATGAACAATGCGATGAGAATTAGGATAGTAAGTATAATTTTCTTCATGATGTTCCTCCATTTAATCTAATTCGCGGTATTTTTCCATCAAATCTTTGAACAACTCGGCACTTGTGGGAGGAGTCCACGTTATTGCGTTGGCTCCAGCTTCGATTGTGAGACGGATACTTTCATCGGTATGCCCACCTGTTGCGATGATGGCGATGTCGGGGTGATTTTTACGGATGGCTCGCACGATTTCGGGGGTTTTAGCTGCTCCTGAGACGTTGAGGATGTCTGCTCCGGCGGCAATTCGGGCTTCAATGTCGTCGTCTTCGCGCACGACTGTGATGACGATGGGGATTTCGACCTCTTTGCGCACAGCAGCAAGGTCGGCATGTGTGGTGGGAGCGTTGAGAACGACTCCGATTGCTCCTTGATGCTCGGCATGGATGGCGATGTTGACTATCCTCTCGCCGCTGGTCGTGCCTCCGCCGACACCGGCGAAGACAGGGATGTGCGCAGCAGTCATAATCGCTTGGGTGATGATTGACTGAGGTGTGAATGGGTAGACGGCGATGACAGCATCGGCGTTCGAGTTGCAGATGATACTGACGTCGGTGGAGAACAACACCGAGCGTATAGTTTTGCCGAAAATGCGGATCCCCGTGCAATCGGCAATGGCTTCGGGAACAAAAAGCTGCTTGCTGCGAAGTTTAGCTTTGAATTCAGGTGTATGCATAGGTAATCTCGCTTTCTGCTCGGATATATGAATAGTATACCATTCCTCAAACAAAAATGCAACTCTCTTGCTCTTTGACATTTTTCACAAAGCTACATATAATGCAAATAGGGGCGCGATTGGGTGAAAAAATATCGGAATTGAAAATTATTTTTGTACAAAGCTTTTAATTTAATAAATTATGTGGTATAATAGATGTGTATGCTTACACAGAAAGGCTATTGCAAAAGTATGTGATTTCCCCTTCTCACAGGCTTTGCAAATAACTGATACATGAACAAAATTCTGGTAACCGGAGGCAATCGCCTCAACGGCACAATCGAAATCAGCGGCATGAAAAATGCGGCTCTGCCCATCATTATGGCGACCATGCTGGTCAAAGACAAATGCATCATAGAAAATTTGCCTGCAATTGATGATGTGACAGTGTCGCTTGAGATACTTAGTCGCATGGGCGCAGAAGTAAAAATGATCAACAAAACTACCGTCAGCATTGACGCTACTAATGTCAGTGCCGGTAGCAGTGAATTTGAACTGGTGCGCCGCATTCGTGCTTCATACTACCTTTTAGGAGCGGAGCTCGGTCGTTTTGGACGTGCGTATGTCGGATATCCGGGCGGATGTGACTTTGGCAGTCGTCCGATTGACCTGCACATCAAAGGATTTGAACGCCTCGGCGCTGAGGTCGTAGTAGACAGCGGGTATATTGATGTAAAAAGTGAGGGTTTGACAGGTACGAATATCTACCTTGACATAGCTTCAGTCGGTGCAACTATTAACATTATGCTGGCTGCTGTTATGGCGAAAGGCACGACTGTTATTGAAAACGCTGCACGTGAGCCGCACATTGTTGACCTTGCCAATTTCCTCAACACTTGCGGAGCGAGTGTCAGCGGAGCTGGAACAAATACAATCAAAATCAAAGGTGTCGCCTCGTTACATGGCTGCACATATGCAATTATTCCTGACATGATTGAAGCTGGAACCTACATGATTGCTGCCGCTGCTGCCGGAGGCTCGGTTCGTGTGACTAATATAATTCCCAAACACATGGAGTCTGTGACTGCGAAGTTGCTTGAGATGGGAGTCTCTGTTGAAGAGGGAGACGATTGGGTTATCGTATCGCGCACGGGCAAACTCAATCGAGTGAATGTCAAGACTATGCCCTACCCCGGATTCCCCACCGACGTACATCCGCAAATGAGTGTGCTACTCTGCCTTGCGGAGGGTGTGAGCTATATGACCGAAAGCGTGTTTGACAACCGTTTCCAATACATCAACGAACTGCGCCAAATGGGTGCGAATGTGAAAGTAGACGGTAAGACGGCTATTTTTGAGGGAATCCCTGCGTTTGCTGCGGGTAAAGTGACAGCCGTCGACCTCCGAGGAGGTGCGGCGGTAATACTCGCCGGACTTGCGGCAAATGGCACAACCGAAATCGATAATATCAAGCTCATCGAGCGCGGGTATGATAATATTGTCGAGAAGCTCCGTGATGTTGGTGCGAATATTGAAAAACGCACATATCCGGATGTGAAAATTTACGACAAAGCAAACTAAGATAAGGCACGAGAAGCATAGTTTCTCGTGCCTTTTTGTATTATTCGAGTATTCCGCTCCAGATGAGCGTTGCATTGGCGCGTTCGGTTAACCATTGTGCATCGCTAGCATGCAGAGTGCGCAAAAATGGCAAGCGCGAATAGTATATGCGCATAGGTAGTGGTGCTGTGTATATAATGCCATCTACGTGCCTATTTTGTTCAAAATATCTGCCGCTGGTTCGAAAATCGTATTCATGTGGATCATAATCATCACTAAATCTGTCACCAATTGCTGTTGCATGGTGGAGAAATACGACTTCAGTTAAAACGCCGTCGATTTCTATAACACGAGTTAGCACTTGTGACCGACTAGCCCTTAGCCCTACAGTGTTGTATACTGTCAATATGGGCAGACAATTATAAGGATCAAAACCTATACACTGCCAGATTTGTTCGACTCGAAACATCCCTTCTTGATACGGCACGGGCGTAGTGCGAATGAAAACGAACCAGTTTCCGCCCATCACAAGTGCGAAAATCATCATACTTGCCGCTGCAGTCAAAGCGACTGCTTTCTTGACCACTCGACCGTTGATGCGTCGTAGCACTTTAATACTAACTTTGTCGTTCTCCTCCAGCTGCGTTGCCATCTTCTCCTGCGCCGCAACGAGCGCAGCGGCGCATTCTTTGCACTCTGCGATATGTTCATCGACCAGCACGCGAGTATCCTCACTCGCTGTGCCGCAGATGTACTGGGTGAATAAATCCTTGATAATTCCACATTTAATCATTGGTCAATCCCTTCTTTCAGTAAGTTTTTTGCTCGGTGAAAAGTCACGCGCGCCCAGCCGTCTGATTTTCCGAATAATGCTCCGATTTCGGCGAATGACAACTCTGAGAATACGCGTAGTGAGAATATCTCTTTGTACGGCTCGTCCAAGCGATGCAAAATACGATGAATCTCCATAACTTGCGACTTTTCGGCAAGTTTGACCTCGACGCTGTCATCACTTTGCATCTCCTCGGGCATTTCTGTCATGAATTTCTTGCGCTTGGCGTAGTTGAAGTAGGTGTTTTTCGCAATTTGACAAAGCCATACGCGGACGCTGCAGTCGCCCTTGAATGACTTGATTGCTTTCATCGCTTTGAGGAATGTGTCGCTTGTGACATCCTCTGCTACATACGCATTTCCACACAATGAGAGGACGTATTTGTACACATCTTCCACGTGTGATTTGTAAATTTCGTCAAATTCCATGCTTTTCACCTCCCTGCATATATGACAATCGAGATTGCGTTTCGTTACAAGATATTTTGAAAAAGCACGTGAATCACAAATTCACGTGCTTTTTTGTATAAACTGTATAAACTGATAGTTATTTCGCTGTCACATCAGTAATAATCTGTTTGATAGTCAAGATAAATCTTTTCTCCAATTCAAGCTCTTTTCCGACAGGATTATTTATAACAAGAGGCCAACACTGGCAAACAAAATCAAATCGCTTACCTATGACAACTTTGTCTTTATTTCGTGTAGCGCCACAATTATTTTCACCACCATACAAAGCCTGACATACGTTACCTTGAACACAACGATGAATGAACTCTATCATTTCGTCGTCAATTATGTATTTTTCATACCCCGCAAACCATTGATGGCGCGTAATATGGCAATGCGCTATACCCCATGTTTTTGTACGATGGCACAAGTTGACATGGCAGACATTTTTGCTTTTGCTACTGACGACCCAACGACTTGTCGTCATAAATGACGGCGTCATTTTGTTTTCTTTCATCCAAGCGACGAAAGCAGACAAATTATTATATTGTTCTTTGTCTAATAAGCCAACGGCGACATCTAATATTTGTGGTTTCGGCTTCTTCTCCGGCATAAAACCACCCTACCCTTTCTTCGTACAAGCTAAGAAAAATTCAAACAACATATTTCCATTTTCATCTTTCGGGAATAATTCTCCCATGAAAATATGAGTTGCAGGCTCGTATTCGCCGGTTTGCGCAACTTTGTCTCTTACATACATTTCAGGATATCCGTCACAACTTCCAGCCCACTTAGCGATATAACCTTCGGGTATGTCGATATAGTCCATATCGCTTGGCACAGGTGCATCGGATTTCATGAAACGTCCGCGAGTATAACCAAGCAAGCAATTTTTGTCGTCGTACTTATCCCATGTCATCAGCGTAGCGTTATGAATTTCCTCGGTAGCGTGCTCTTTCATGTTATCAAGATTGCCAAATAACCAATCGTCATAGCCCCACAACGCATCAAATACTTTTTCAGATTTACCAAAAGCCCGCGCATATACAGTTTTTCCTATAAATCTGTATCCCTCATGCTTCACTATCTCAAACTTTTTGTCTACTGCCATTGTGTTGTCCTCTTTCGTTTTGTATTTACCAATATTATACCCCCCTCTCCCGCAAAATGTCAAGGGGTTTGGCGAAAAAATGTTCTTGGTAATATTCACAATGAGTGGTGCGAACTTATTTTATTGCATAACTCTAAGCCGTCCATCATCAATAGTCAAATGAACACATCCGTCCCACGTTGGGAAAACTTTTATCTCCTCGCTTGCAAGAAAATCCAACAACCCTGAAGACACTCGCTCGGGGTCATCGTGAGTGACGACGGCGTATCGGACACCGCCATCACGTAGAAGCGAGCGAAGTGGACCGTTATTTTGCTGTCCGTGATGCGGCATTTTAGCGAAGTCAAAGTTTTGGTAGAGGGCAGGTCGCTCGGCGAGTGCATCAATGAATTCATTAATGCGTATACGTTGCGCATCCCCCATAAAGAGTGCAGAAAATTCGCCGTAATGTATAGCTGAAACTAGCGAAAAATTATTTTCGTCTTCGTACTCTTCGCGCAAATGGGTGTTGACCCAGATGTGACCGCCATCTAAATCGATGGTATAATCGTGCTCAAGACGAGTCATGGTCAATTCTGCACGTTCAAGAGCTTCATTGAGGCGGCGGTAACTCCCCGAAGTCTCGGAATAACGCGGCGCAAGCACTGTAGAAACAGGAATATTACGCAGGACTTCAGGTAGTCCTCCAATATGATCGCTGTCAAAGTGAGTGATGATGATGTAATCCAAGCGTGTTATGCCCATGTCGTCCAGAGCTGACAGAATTCTGTAGCCATACTCCCTGTGTGCACCATCAATGAGTACGTTCATACCGCCTGCACGGACGATGATAGCGTCGCTGTTTCGCGCATTAAGAACTCGGATTTCAAAGTCCGGAATAGTTGGTTGGTAGAGGAATAGAAATCCGCCAATCAGAATAAGAGCCATTATCAAGCAAGCAACTATAGTGATTATTTGAGACTTATTAGACATTTGCGAAGTTCCTTTCATCAAAAAATTACATTTTGTATTTTCGGTCACGAGCATAATTATAAAGACCGGGAAAAAAGCGTTTGACTTTTGTGCGAGTCCATATATTCATTTTGTGCGAGTAACGTCTTTGTCTATATACCAAAGCATGTGGATAAAACTTACTGGTTAATCGACGATCAAGCTTATCTGTCTTTTTTTGCGCTGTTTGTTCGTCATATTTTTCATATATTTTGCGATATCTTTTTATCAACTTCATAAAGCTGTATCGCGCAAAAAGCACCTCGTGCGGAGGATAGTCGGGAAGAGAAAGCGGTACTTTGTCAGTTGGCAAAATATTTTCTCTTACAAAGCCTCCGCGTTCAGATATGTTTCGAAGTTCAGTGCCCGGGTATGGATAAAAAATAGAGACTATAACATTATCTGAATGTAGTTTTGAATTAAGTTTAATTGTTTCTAATGAGAGATCAAGCGTTTCGTATGGAAGACCCAGTAAATTGTATGTTACAACACTAATTTTATATTTTTTGAGCAAATGAGAAATTTTTATCATGTGATCATTCTTCATGCTGCGCTTTAGATATTTGCGACGATATTCATCGTTACCATTTTCCAAGCCTATGGTGATTTTATAACAGCCACTTTCAGCGAGCAATTTGCACATTTCCTCATCTAAGTGGTCAAATCGTAAATTACATGTAAATTTACGTCCAATGCGCGCTCTATACAGCTCCATAAAAGGAATAAACCACTCGTCATACATGTTCAATATAGCATCATTAAAATCTATCTGTTTTATGTGTGGAACACGTTCTATAATAGTTTCGAGTAATTGAATGGCATTTTCGGGCGAACGGAAGCGTGCATAATTTTTCTTATCTTCATATACATTTCGCATGTTTGCGTTCGAGCAATATGTGCATGAATATAGGCAACCGCGACTGACTATGGCTTCGGCTGTGTTGCGTATGCTGGCAGATAATGATTTGAAATCGTATAAGTCAAGATCCGGAAAAGGAATTTGATCAAGATCTTGAACATAAGGTCTAATAGGATTTTTTTTAATATTGCCATCGGGTAGCTTGAACCAAAAACTTGCCGTATTAAGATCAAATTCACCTGTTGAATCATATGAATTTATCAAGTCTACACAAGCCAACTCTCCTTCACCTATGCAAATCATGTCGATGCCACGTGTCATTAGCGTGGCTTCAGGTGCCAGCGTAGGATGATACCCACCGCACATAACAGGAATCTCGGGCATATCATCGTCAAGCCATCCAAGCATTTCGGTAACTAGCTCCATTATAGTTGTGCGTATGGTAAAAGCTATTATATCCGGAGCATGTTGTTTAATATGAGCTGTAAATTCCTCTCTTGTCGGCATAAAAGTTTGATGATATAATACTGTTTGATGTCCGGCTTGCTTTAAACACGCAGACAGCGATGCCAACCCTTCGTTATAATTGCCGGGAAATGTACGAATGTTCTTAGTTTTTTCTAAGAAGTCCGGATATATAAAAAGAATTTTTTTTGCCATTTTACACCTCGTAAAACAAATGAAATTTTTGAGAAATCTTTCGAAAATTAATCAGATGAACACAATAGAGTTTCGACTTTGTCGAAACACGCCTGCTTTCAGGCGTCAAGCGGAGCTTGCATGTTTTTATTATACCACATATTTTAGGATAAAACACAAACTTGTCTGCAAATATTATTCTACTTGCATTTTTTTGTGAATACATATATAATATATAACAGTATAACAAAACAAGCGAGGTGAAGCATGACTAAATTACCAATTGCATTACAACTTTACTCGATTCGAGAAGATGTCAAAGCTGATATGGCAGGATCTTTGGCGAAAGTCAAAGAACTAGGCTATGATGGAGTTGAGATTTTTGACACAGATGCCATGGGGACATCTGCTGCAGATATGGCCAAACTATGCGCCGAGGTCGGACTTGTTTGTATTTCAGCTCACGTACCTTTCGAAAAGCTCGTGAAAAATCCGAGTGGAATGGTGCGCTATTATTCGGAAGCTGGTGTCAAGTACATAGCCATCCCGTATCTTGGCAATGACCATCGCCCCGGAGGGGCGAAGTTCGCCGAAACAATCGAGGGGCTGCGACTCATCGGCGAAGCTGCACGAGAAAGAGACATTACCCTGCTCTATCATAACCATGACTTCGAATTTCAAATGGTGGACGGCAAGTATGGACTTGATGTTCTCTTCGATTCTGTCTCTGCAGACATGCTGCAATGCGAGATTGATACTTGCTGGGTCAAGGTAGCGGGTGAGAAGCCTGCAGATTATGTTCTGAAGTATACCGGACGCACTCCGATTGTGCATGTCAAGGATTATGTCGGCGGATCCAGCGACAAGATGTATCCAATACCGGCGCCTCCGCCAGTACCGGAGTACGACGAAAACGGCGATCTCATACCAAAAGAGCCGGCTGCACCGACAATGGCGCATATGCCGTTCCAATTCCGCCCGCTTGGTACGGGATGTCAGGATATTCCTGCGATTGTTAGTGCTGCAGAAGCAGCAGGGGCTGTGTGGTTGGTTGTCGAGCAGGACGAAGCGACTCCCGGCAAGAGCGCTATTAGCTGTGCCGCCGAAAGTTTAAAATTCTTGAAGAGCTAGTAATATCGCAATCTAAGGCATGGGGGCGAGCCTCCATGCCTTGAAATCACAGGAAGTTATGAAAAAATCACTTGTTTTTATTCTCATATTAGTCATGCTGGCTTCGTTTGCATTTATTGTACAAGCTCACGAAGAGCCGCCACTTGGTTCCCTTGCCGATTCAGGCAAAATGATTCTTATCCATTTGGACAGCGGAACGATTATCGACCAACTTCGTGCGGACGAGCCTCATGCTCCCGCTTCCACAGTTAAGATGATGACGTTTTTGGTCGCATACGAGATTCTCTCTGATCGCATGGACGAAATCGTGGCTACAAATGAGCCGGCTGTCAACGTAGGCGGCACACGGATGGGTCTATTACTCGGAGAGAATATCACTATTCGCAATTTGTTCGGAGCTATGATTCTCTCCGGAGCGAATGATGCAGCGGTAATGCTTGCGTACGCTTCCTTTCCCGGCGAGGCCTTCCCTATAGCTGCATTTGTGGAACGCATGAACGAGCGAGCGACAGAACTTGGAATGAGTAGCACTAATTATACTAATGTAACCGGATTAGATGATATTGTTTTCATGCGCACAACAGCGCGAGATGTCTCGATAATAGCGACACATCTCCATACAAATTCTTTTTTTATGTCATTTGCAGGACAAGCATTTATCACTATTCCCGCAAGTAATCTCAATGCTGCACGACGGGTAAACAATCGCAACTATCTCGTACCGGGAAGCAGCATTCACCCCACACATGGAGTCTCCGGCACAAACGGCATGAATGCAGGCATGACGGGAGCAGCCGGATTATGTCTTGTGGCAACTATTGTGATCAATAATAACACATTTCTTGTAGTTATTCTCGGTGCACAAAGCGACGATCGTGTACCCGGGGGATTTGACTGCCATCGAATTGCTTCAGATTTGCTTACATGGGCAGAGCAAAACTTTTCTTACCGCATAATTTTAGACCACACGACAATACTCGGTGAAATTCTTGTTAGATTTTCTGCCAGTTCGGATACAATTATAATTGTACCGCGCGGAAGCGTAAGTATGTTCATGTCGAATTCGGTCAATATTTCTGAAGACTTTACTACTCGTGTTGAAATATACGAAACCGACTTAATAGCTCCAGTGGCGCGCGATACTGTGGTAGGAGTTGTATATGTATATCATCTAGGTGAAGAAATAGCCTCGCTGGAATTGGTCACCCGAAGCAGCTTGCATCTGAATCGCTGGCATATGTTCACCGCCGGCGTGTTCAGAGTGGTCAACTCGGGATGGTTTTGGCTTGTCATAATACTCATTGCTGTTATTTGCACTGCATATGTACTGTTAAACGCACGGATAAAGTATATTAAAGACCAGCGTTCGCAAATAATAATCAAATAAGCTGAAATTACGAACGTTCATAATAATTTTACAAAATGCTATTTACTTTTTAATAATTTTGTGGTATACTCTTATGGATAGACTTATAAACTTGCATTTTAAGGATGGGCAAAATAAAAAATGAAGAAAATTAGAAAAATACTTATCGCTGTTATCTCTCTGCTGATAATCGTAAGTATGTTTGCGTGCTCTGCACGTCCTCCGTATGATTTTGATATTCTGAATTATCTCGATCTTGCTGATTTTCAAAATATCGTGCTGAATCGCAGCGAAATTGACGAGCAATTGCGCGAAATCATTGACGAGTTATTAGAAGCGAACGCATCAAATGTCAATGTCCGCAACAGACCGATTCAACTTGATGATATAGTTGGTTTCAACTTCCGCGCGTTTACCGAATTTGTGCTTCAAGACAATGACCATGGATTATCCGAAGATGATTTCGCCATACTGAACTTCTTTGGGATTCTTAATTTTGAAGAGGCCAGCGGTCAGGTTACTGCCGACCAACATCTCATCGTCTCATTCCGTGTATACATTGACGGAGTGGAGTATTTCCGCGGCGATCGTGCTGAAAATGTTTTGCTTTCAATACTGGCAGCTGATGCTGATGCCGACGATGATGCAGATGTTCTACTCGTTATCATCGCTGATGCTCTTCGCGGGGTGACTGTCGAGCGCGGACAAACTCTCGAGCTTGATATCGAAATGCCGGGTACTTTCCCGCTTTTCGAAGACGGCGAAGAGGAAGATGCAGTTGTCAGAGTTACTATTCACGAGCATTTCGACGGCGACGTCTTCCCTATTACAGTCGGCACTAATCGCATTGTTGAATACGATGGTTCTTTCAGCATCGGAACAGGTCCGTCACTCGCTGATATTATTGAAGGTCTTGAGGGCAAAAGTGTGGACGATGGATTGTTCACTATCGAGACTACATTCCCTTCGACTCAACCGCCAATTCGCGAATCTGCTGATGCAACATCAGCTGTTGTACAAGCACTTGCAGGTGAAGATGTAACATTCTTCTTAGATATAACTCAAATTTTTACTGCCGAAGCTGTCGCCTATAGAGGCTCTGCCGTTCCGGAAGTAATGGCACGATATGTTCTTGGTTCAGAAGTGTTCGTCGATGGTTTCGAAGATTATCTGCTTGGTGTATACTTCTTAGAAGGTGATTGGCTCGTTTTCACTATCTCTTTCCCTGAAAACTACGGACGTAATGAAGATGGTTCAAACGTAGCCGGGACTATCGGAACAAATGGACGTGCATTGGCTGGTGAAGACGTTACTTTTATCGTAACCTTAACTTTGCACCAAGAAGTGGTATTGCCAGAATTTGATGACGAATTCGTACGCGAAGAAACCGATTTTGATTCTGTAGAAGAATTCGAATATGAAACTACTCGTAATATCAAAGCAAACCTTGCGTTTCAATTTTTGATGGAATATTCTGTTGCAACGTCTTTTCCGCAACGTTTATTGCGCAATCGTTATGATGAAATTTTCCAGGGATACATCACTTTTATTTTCCAGCAAGGTTTCATGTTCGGGGTAAATAATTTGCACGATTTTGCTCGTATGCAAGACCCCACTTGGACTCTTGAAGACCTTGAAGACCATACTGCTATAGTTGCCGGCATTGAAATTAAGCGTAATATGATTTTTCATCAAATTGCACGTGAACTTAACATGAGTATTCCTGATGATGAATTTGAAACTCGTTTGGCTGAGCAAATTCTAGAACAATTTGAAGCTCAACGTCAACAGATGCACGAGACTACACTTGAATTATTTATGACTTTCCGTGAGTTCGACCGCACTGTTCGTCGTCAACTTGACCGCAACGAAATGGAGCAGGCGTTCCTCTTCGACGATGTCCGTGACTGGGTTATCGATAATCTTGAAATAAACGAAGATGTTGAAGATGACGACAATGGTGACGAATAATTCGCAAACTAAAACGACCCTCGCTTGAGGGTCGTTTGTTATTTTTGTGCTTTGATTGTATCCTCGCAGTATTGGTGCAACTCCAGCTCAAGGTCGATTCCCTGCTCGGTTGCGCGTCTACAGAGGTCGAACAGCTCGGCGACTAGTTCGCTTACCGACTCGGGTAGATGAACATCCGCTTTGGCGAGTTTTTTGCACATTTTTTGCGCTCGCATGAGTGCGGGCAAGCTTTTGGCGATACCTGCGAGCGTGTCATGCAGCGTGAGATGTTGTTTTTCCTCGGCTTTGATACGCTCCCAGTTGGAAAGCACTTGCTCGCTGTCCGCTACTTCGACATCGCCGAAGATGTGCGGATGGCGTGTGACAAGTTTTTTCACCGCGCCATCTGCGACATCATCGAGGCAGAATCCACCCGATTCGAGCGAAATCTGCGAGTGAAAGATTACTTGCATGAGCAAGTCGCC
>Ga0123355_10012127_pt1 | contig 13337 bp, 5 predicted proteins | sample TergutEmb28metaG_3_FD_89872 | JGI IMG/M metagenome (GOLD analysis project Ga0123355, IMG submission 89872) | Embiratermes neotenicus P1 segment gut microbial communities from Petit-Saut dam, French Guiana - Emb289 P1 | ecosystem: Host-associated > Arthropoda: Insects > Digestive system > Gut ...
AAGGAAAAAAAAAAAAAAAAAAAAAAAAAAAAAAGAAAAAAAGAAGAAGGGGGGGGAGAAGGAGGAGGGGGGGGAGGGGAGGGGGGGGGGGGGGGGGGGGGGGCATTAAACAAGGGCTGGGTGTATTCTTGAAAGTGTACATTATAACTTATGTTTACTGTCCTTTATTGCTAAGATATAAAAAAACACTTTATGACACACTTGTAATCACAGAATTCATATGAAAATGGTTTAATTTTCATTGCTGATAAGGTGTGAAGGACTCACATTTTATGGCACACTTGTAATCACAGAATTCACAGGCAAATGGTTTCTCTCCAGTATGCATTCTGGCATGCCTCTTGAGATCTGAGCTTGTCTTAAATGCTGATGGGCATGACTCATATGGACACACAAATGGATTATCACCTAAAAACAACCAAAATGTTTCACTTCTGCCATAAATAACCATCTAATAAAGAAAGGAATGTAAGTGCATAGTCCTAGCTTGAGACCTTTCTTGGAGCTCCAATCCAAACAATATTTGAAAGTAAGTATTTCAAGAAAACACATTCAGAAACACAGCCTAACATGTGCACAAAGGTGCATGCTAGTCAACTTTCAGCAAGGCTACTGTTGTAATCAGTTGGGATTTATGGAAGAAACTTAGACTGAGGTAACAGGAAGTAATTTGAAAGTCAGTATAATTACTCTGTGACATTACAAAAAGACAAATTCCAAAATTTTGAGAGAACAAGGTTGTATGACTGGTAAAAAGTAAAGCTGTCTGTGATGCCATGAAGGCACATGGAGGAGTAGAAGTATAGCTCCACTTAATCTTAACCTTGGCACTTGACATGGTGAGTGGTCAAAACAAACAGAAAATATATCCCCTTTACACAAGTATTTAATTTAAATTATAAAAGTTCTACAAGTGCTTTAGACTATACATTTCAGTCCTCATGAACCATTTTCAAATCTTACTACTGTAACACTGATGTTGTTTTTGATTTTGAACAGTTTTTTTGACTATTGTTCAGATGTCTCATTTATGTATCGAATGATTTCTATGGCACAGGATGTGTAAAAGTTCATAAATATAAGATTAAAAAATATAAAATACATTATGAATACAATAAAAATTGTAAAATCAACATTGCCAGGTATCGTATGTAGTGTATTTTATTTTAAGACTAATCAGTCATGACTCTTAATCAGCATAGCTTTTCAAGATGTCATTACCCTGGGAATGGGTATTCTCACTCTTCCATTCCCACCTGAACCAAACTGAGCTTCATAAGCCAATCCAATTAATATCATACACAACAAAACACACTGAAGTCAAAGAACAGTTACAATAACTTGCAACTTCTGATGCCATTCCTACCCATTCGATCTGAAAGTGAAAGGGTGGACCATAAAGTCTACAAGCAGATACATGTTTGTACCTGTATGGGTCCGTAAGTGAACTGTAAGTTGAGATGAATCCCTTGACCGGTATGGACATATCTGGCACCTGGAAACAAAAATATTCAAAACATTTAAATATTATATCAAAGTCATACTGCAAAAGTTTTAAAAAATTTAATATGCATACAGAACATTCACAGGATGTTCCACATGACTAATAAAAGTTGTGAATTCAGTGGCTCAGATACTGAGCAAACAACATGTGAGCAGAATTCACACAGCCTATATTTCTATTGCATGGTGGCGGCAGCAGCAGCTGCTGCTGCTATCAATCGCCAGATATCAGGCTTTTGTGTATGGGGTGACTGACCTCACATCAGATACACCTGACTTCCACTAGACAAGGGCTGAACCATATAGCCGATATTTTGATTCAAAGAAATATTTTACACCCATATCAAATACATACTCACTTGTATGGACGTTCATCATTATGGATGCGCATGTGTTTACGCAAACTGCCACTGTCTACAGTGGCATAATCACACTGGTCACAGTGATGAGGTTTTACACCTGAATGTATGCGTAAGTGCATCTGCAATTTGTCACCTCGGCTAAATGACCTTTTACATGTTTCACAGTGGAATGGGCGCTCACCTGGCAAACAGATTCATAAGTACATTGATCTTGGTCACTCATTACTATTTCCGTACATATTTGCTTCTTTTATGGAACAAGAAAGTTATTTTCAAAATCTGTATCATTTTGTACATGAAGGGTGTACATTATTCACTGCTAAGTACAAAATGAAATTCTTAAGTGCAAATGTTGCACAGCCATGTTATGAAACACTGTTATAATAAATAGCAGCTCTCAACCTGGAGAACTTCAGGATACAGTTCACACACGCGCGCACATGCACACGCACGCACGCACACACACACAACAGTACATCAGACATCAAGTCTGCCCAAATGATTGACAGCAGCACTTGCTCTTCCACAGGCAGTCCTTCTGGCTGTTACATACAGTCAAATTCCAGAAGGATGAAGTCACTATTGGTTGCATATTCATACCCTAAACCAGATCCTAAAGATGGGAAAAGGCCATCTTTGTCCATTGCTGGGTTCCTCTGCTCACACTATACCCAGTGGTCATCTATAGCCCCAACCACAGCAACTGAAGCTTGAGGTAAAATGCAGCATATACACATATAAAAACTGGGCAGCAAGGCCAAGGCTCTGCTACCCAACATATGGCAATAGTCCTTATTCCATATGGTCAGTTCATTGTTAGATGCACTTCTCTTACAAAAGTGTCATGCAACTGTTGCATAACACAATGTGAATTCATGTGAATATATAAACATATTGTTATTCTGTACATTGTATAAGTTCTGTTCATTATTCTTTCATGTTTCCTTTGTGCAATGTACTTAAAGCAGCTTAGATCTGTAAAACAATGAAAACTCAGTCATAGCTTCAATTGCTGTGGCCAGTGCCACAGCCACTTTTGTGTACACAGACTTCCAGGTTTCACATGCAGGGAATTTCTTAACCAGATAAATGAACACTCCTTACCATGGTGTTAGTTAACAGTGAAGCTGCATACCAAAGTACCATGTAAATGAAGTCCTGAGAAACTGCAGATGTACAATAGAATCACAAGAACACATCATCTACATTACAGGCACTAGAATTATTCATAGTAAGATGAGGAAGGAATGTGACACCATGCAGTTTAGTAGACAGGTACCAATGTTTTACACAAATCTGCTGCTTCCATTTTCTGGGTATAAAGAACAATGGAAACAGCACACACTTTGAAAATGTTGAGATACAGCATATCTGCCAAACTACATGATGTTACATCTTTCCAGGCAGCAGTCTATGTAGTTACTCCATGAGAACCTCAAATCTCACATTCCACTTGTTGAATAAATTAATTACCAAAAGAAATAATCCAAGCAAAACGCTGAAAAATCACATGTTAACAAGAATATTCAGTGTTGCTTTTAGATAATTCCAGCAGAACAAATAAACTGTATAATACTATAATTCAGAATTATTTTATGCATGGAGAATACTTACATTACTATAATCATGCCAGAATAATTTCACAGTAATTTACAAGTCAGGTGCCGAAAACTGGAGATTTATGAACTTCCTGGGCTTAAATTATTTTTGGTCATTCATTTAATTAACTGTAATATAAAAATAATTGCTCACCTATCTTTAAAACATAAACAGAAAAATGTGACATTTCTAACCACACAATCATCCCATATGCTAAAAAAGCCATGCCATCTGTAATCAAGACAGCCTAGTTGTACCTGTGTGTCGCCTCATGTGGCGAACTAAATCTTTCAGGTAGCATGTAGAAAAGCCACAACCATCAAATGCACAATCATGTCGCTTCTTGGAACGTGATCTGGACATTAGAGATAGTCCTACTGCAGCGGAAGAGATGTTAGCTGTGCCTGTGGCTATTGAACAAGACACGGATGATGCAGCAAGTTTCAAATGGTCTTCAGTCACGTCTTTTCCACTTGCCTGAGCCCAGAGTTTGTCTTTTAACTCCCAAGGCACAACTTTCCTTACTGTGTTCCCAGCAGGCAGACTTCCCTGTGTGTCTTCACTTGCTTTATTGCTACAAACATGTTTCTGTTCAGGTTCCAATTCAAGTGCTACTGCTTCTCCTGGGAGATCTATGGATCGGAGGTCTAAAGATTCCCTTGACTGTGGCACAATCATTTCACCATCCATATTTCCTAAAACAAGTATGGGTGCTGCAGAAAAGAAAAAAACATTGAAATAAACAGTGAGCCAATAAATCTACCAAAAGGAGTAAATAAAAAACAAAATACTTTGACACTGTCACAAAACATAATGTGGCACTGATTTTAAAAATGTGGGCGTTGAAAAATACATCAACTAAAGCACATGTCCAAAATCACCCTCTGAAACACTACTTTACCCATTCTTGCTTTGTTGTATTCCCATTCTCTTCTTTTTCTGTCATTTTACAAACACATCCATCTTCTGTCAACCCCACTTTGCCCCTTACCCTCCCCCCCCCCTTGCCATTTAGAACTTGAACTTGTGGACCTGGCTGTCATGGTCAATATCTTGTTAGCCCTCCAAGTGGCCGGTCCTCTGTCAGGTACAAAAGGATGCTAGTTCAACTTTTTGGCACTAAAAATGTTTTGGGACCAGATAGCCTAATTGGTTTTTATGCCACCACTTACTGTGAGCTTGTGTTTTTGTAGCTCTGCCCAATCAGTTACAGTATTTTTAGTTCTGGCATGTATTTGTTGTGGACCAGAGTGTTGTTTTTTTACAGGTGTTTCTTCATGTTGTGATGTTCTGGACATCCCTAATAAGCCATTACCCTGTTCATTCACAAGGGCAGACAGCTAAATAACTTTATTGGCATGTTCAAACCAGGAAATTTTACAGATAGCTATTATTCACCTGTTTCTGCTAACCCTTACAGTGCCTTCTCCTGTTCTCTTGGTGTGTAGCTAGTGACTTTGTTTGTGATTTGCTATTATGTTGTTTAATTAACTTAATTTCATAAGAGTTTTTACTTGACTCTATATTTTAGGTAACCTCAATTTGGTTCTGTTCACTCTGTTTGGTGGACTGATCCCTGTTATTACATTTCCACCTGTCATCTGTCTGTCAATTGCATTGTTGATGTGTTTGTAGGCAGGTGGAAGCTCCACCACTGCTGTTACAATATTCCTTTCATTATGCCATGTGCTTAATGTTTTGAGTGTGTAACCCTTTTTCATGCGGTGTTAACAAGAATCTGCTTGCCAACAGGGCAATAGAAAATATCACTGGATCATACAAAGTTCAGACTAATGAAATTCAACAATTATTACATCATTGATGTTTGCATGCTGCATGCCTAGTGCTATTTAGTTTAGCTTCGATATGTTTGTCATGAAATCTAAATAGTAGGCCTATGAAACAACACATAAACATGAAGCTTGCAGAATCCTGAATATTATTAATATTCACTGGTGCAAAAGATGCACTGCGTTACAGTGCTGCAACAGAACAGCAAGTGTCAAATGAAATGTACAACAGAAACAGGATGTGAAGGAGATAAATTTGCTTGAGAGGCAAAATTGGTAGTTTACTTATGAATGTAAGGTGTGGTATGTAGAAAGGTCCAAGACAGTTGGAATATATTTCTCTTAGGAAGCATAAAGCTAGCTATTAGAACATGGCAAGATTTATGCAGCATGAAAACAGAATTAAAAGCAAACCTGTTCTTGCATGAGACATATTTGTATGGGTTGATGTGACATTCTCATTGGCAAGCTGGTTGGCAAGAATTGTTGCAACTGCTTCTTCATCAATCTGAAATTCCCGTCTAGAATGCTGCGGCATAACAATAGCCTGCATTCCTCCTGAATTGCTGGTAATATTTTGCTGCTGCATTGTTGCTTGCTGGTCATTCTGGATCCCAAGCAGTCGAGATCGAAGTATGTGAGAATCCCCATTTTCTCTGCATGACAATATATGCCTTGAATTTCCAGGCTCAGAATGAACTGACAAATCTGAGCCACCAACAATGACTTGAAATACTGGTGGTCCTAGTGGAGAAGGAGAAGTTGAATCTTCACCACCTGGAGAAGGTGCAGTGCTTAAGTAATCCAGAGTGGATTGTCCCAGTAACAGGGGTGCAGCAGCTGGAGATTTCTGAGTATTTCGAATGCATCCTGCATGCTTGTGGGCCACAAAGAGGTTAATGTCTGAGAAATTCTGCTTGCACATTCCACATATATGCACATCTTCTTGGTTTGTAGACAATATGTTTTGAAACTGTGGTGATACACCAGAAGGAAATTGCACTGCCAAAACAAAAGAAGAATATATTACATTTTATCTCTAATAAAAATAATTGATTAATAAAAACCATAAAATAGCTTTCATCTTCCTATCTGTATATGACTAATGTGTACAGGTTTCCATTAAGTGTTGGTATTGTACTTACATAATATAATGGCAGTGTCCTAACAGCAGAAGTGTTGATGAGGATATTCTTGGATAGCAAGATAAGACAAATATAAAAGTGTGTGGAACTGATTGAAATGGATGCTCCCTAACCTTCAACAGTGATTCAGAAGGTGCCAAAACAGAAAATGATAAGCAGCCCAATCAAACATGTGACATGTGAAAAAATTATGCTTATCATTCTCATAAAAATAAATCAAATGGTTGTGAAAAAAAACCTTAACACTATTGCAAATCAATGTGGCAGATGTATAGCTCAAAATAAAATAGAAGAGTCAAAATCTTAAGATGATATGAGTAACCAGACAATGCTAGCAGCCAGAATCATGGGAAATTATCAGTACAGCCAAACTATATGACATAAGTTTATCACTAAACATTTTGGAAATATTATCTTTCATGATTGGTACAAATACGAGTATGTCACAAAATGCCATCTCGACACAGGTTTTACTTGGTTTTCCTGGGTCCTAGAGCAAATGCTGGGATGGTTCCCGTCTTACATCCAAGTTGCCGCTACATGCTTCCCACGTAGCCCCCTCCCCCAAACTAAATCTAGAGCAAATAGTCCGTACATATGTAATATGTTAAATGACACTGCCACCGGGTGTCTACCCATTTGCAGTTAATAAATATTATTATTATTATTATTATTGTAAAACTTAACAAGACATATTAAATAAAAGAAAATCTGTAATAAGTAAGAATGCTCAATTAATAATAGCTGCAGAGATATAAAATAGTGTATGTCATAAACGTCAAAAAAAAAAAAGAGAGAGAGAGAGAAAGAACTTCACACTCCGGAATAATGTATGACATTATCCCTCACCCACAAACAAGCAAAGTACAAATAAAATCTCACGGACAAATGAACTGTTCATAAGCCACTACAGCTGTTACCTAGCAATAATAAAAAAATCTCTAAAATAAGACAGAATTTGTGCTAAATTAAACTGGTTGAGTATGAGCTAAGAAAAATCTATTCTTCATAGGACTTAATAAGCCAACATCAACTATTTGGAGTGAGAAAATACATGTGATGTTTTGACTGAAGGTCTATTATCTTTTTATTAAGTCAGCGTCACTCTACAGTACATCTTTCAATTTGTTGTTATCCTTGTTTTAGTAGGAAAATATTACTTAGGTGTAGATTTTGTCTACATTGAATTTGTTGAACATAACTGCAAAGTTTATCACCATTGCTCAGCAAGTTTAATTGCAGGTCTAGATTGACAAAGTATAAGAGAAAATACTGTTATAATTAAATACTTTACATTCTAGTCAGTTCTTCAGCTCAGAATTACACATTACACCAATGTAGATGTGGAAAACTTCTCACCAAACATGACGGTTATTAAATCAAGAAGGATGGGATCAGTAGGACATGTAGCATGCATGTAAGAAAGAGGTATGCCTACAGGATTTAGTTAGAACACCTACAGGAAAGGACTCTTTGAAGACCTATGCAAAATGTGAAAATGATATTGAAATGGATCTCACAAAATAGGATGAGAGGGTGTGGACTGGATTCACCTAGCTTCGTACAGTGACCAGTGGCAGGAGCTTGTCAACATGGTAATGATCCTTCAGGTTCCATACAGTAAGGGGAATTTGCCTGGCTGTGGACTGATTAGGTCCCAAGAAGGACTGTGTTCCCAGGAGGTAGTTGAAATTATGAATATCTTTCTAAAAACGTCATGCTTCAATTACATATTTATTTAGAAATAGAAGTATAAATAAAGTTTGTGCATGTGTTCTAATTGAAAACAACAGATCACTTAATTATTAAATTATTTCAAAAGAATGTAAAAAAAATATTATAATCTGTAATAATTAATAATAAATCTATACAGTAACCATATTAGCAGGAACAAAGAGACAACTGTTACTTCTAGATTCATTGCTCAAACTAGTTCCTCTGCTTCGGAAGGGTTGTTGCTGATTAATATGACAGTAATTCAGCACTTCTGCTCCACTGCATTATTGGGATAGCTTTTCACAACTTGATACTGCAATGTCAGAAGACACTAACATCATATGTAGTAAGTCTTCCAAGGAATTTTGATTAACATTTTTTGTGAACAACCTCCTTATCTTCTACAATCCTTACTCATGCTTCTTAATTGTGTTCAAATACCTGTCTTACTGGCAAGATTACTGGTTTTATTATTCCCAAACAATGAATCTGTGCCTGTTTAGATTTACTGACTGCTGAAGCATCCATAATTTCATCAGAATGGGAGTTAGTATTGGCATATTTCATTTACCACCTTGAAATGTACAAGCACTTCATAAGAAACATTAACAAATTGTTCCACTGTGTGATCTAATAATGTCTGCAGTTTGTTTTCTTCAAATGTCTCAGTGATTTTCAGGGTATCTTTCTGAGGATGTTTACATTATGCTTCCTCAAGCACATGATTATGGAGAATATAATTGCCTGCTGATGTTTTGATTGAAACTGGATTTAAATATCTTGCTGCTTTCTTATCTTTGCATCAGAATACAAAGCCACGGTTTCTTCTCAGTTGTAGATAACAGGCTCCAGGGTGGGTGATCAAAATGCCTTCTTTGAGAGAAAAGCAAAATGTGACATCCCTTTTCCACTTCCAACAGAATAACCTTCTTCTTCGTTTTTGTAAATGTACTTCCGTTAGAACACAAAATTCTTTAATAGTCCTTGTACTCAGCCAAGATATTTTTTCAATGATCACAAACAGAAGATGACTTTTGTAACGTGATGGAGATTTCGCTGCTGATTATGTCTGTAAACAACAATCCATCCACTAGCAATTTAGAATTTTTCAACAAAATTTGTTTCATTTTCCTGTGACTCAAACTGTGTCTTATCAAAAGGTTACAAATCAATGCAGTGTTAATGTTTTCAGCACAGTTTTCAAGCTCACATAATATATTTTTAAAACGCAGTGAACACCTCTGTTATAGTTAGCCTATTTTCACCAGACATCAAATAGGACTTCAGCAGAAACTAAACACATGCCTGGAGGAGGTAAAAATAAGAGCTGCCTGAGAGTAAATACAGATTTCACGTAATTACTGCTTTGTTGGTTTACATTCTACAAAAACATTACTTTAAAAACAGTTGCACAATTTTTAAGTTATCTTAAAATACACAATTTTAGAACCCCAGATCAAGTGGCACTACTGCTGCTGCCACCTCACAAGTTCATGCCATGTTGTAATTAACAAGTGCAGGAAGCTAAAAATGTATGATGTCGAAATGGCCTCTAATGACATATCGTGCACAAAAACTTTGAAAAAATTGGTCACCACAGTTCCAGAGATTAAATAGGAGTATGGAGACATCATGATCTAGTAATCTCACATTTTTCCTCCAGGAAAGAAAGTAGTATAAAGATGAGGATTAAGTGCATGTGTTAAAGACCGAGGCTCTAGAAAGCAACTGAAATCCTGGTGTACAAATATAAAACACTGAAGTACAGTAATTATCATCAGTACAGACAAGCACATTGTTGCAAGTGATAGTAAAATGTGAACATGTAAGGTTGGGCTATGGATATTACATAAATATTTGGTGATTTCTGTTAAGATTACTTCCAGCAAAGAATTGCAGTATTTCTGTGTGTGTGTGTGTGTTTATATATATAATGCTGTGCTATTTGCAAACAAAAAGAGATTAATACAATATGACAGAAATTTACTTATGCTGATAAACAGTTACTCACAACACCATCCTTTATATGAACATAGCAAAAACATAAATTTAATGGCTGAATACAAAAAGTTTACTAGACAGACAGTTTTAAGCATCAGTGCAAAAAAACAATAATGTTAGCACAGACAATTTTGACAGTCATGTGACTGCAGGAAACTGCACCTTGATCGATATTTTTACCAAATGATAACTATGGTAATGTGTCCTACATAGAAAAACAGGTGAAAATGAAAAATTAAATGATTCAGATATGTGAGGTGTATCACTCTAAGTTCAAAACACCTCACCTATATTTGTAATGTTCTGAATTAACATTTACTGCATTCTAAATTCTAGTTCTTTCATACCAGTCACTACACTTTTCATCACACACAGGTGCCATTTTCAGGAGATTTATACATTACATGCACAGTGATTCTACTTATCATTTGTTACTGCCATCCACTCATTTTATTAAAACTTTCTGTCCAGCGCAACAGAATATAGTGTAAAAATATCTAATTGGACTTTATTCATTGCCCTGTTTCCTTACACAAAAACTGCAATATTTAAGAATGTGATCACTTTCCATCTTCAGTATATGTGTAATTCTTACACTGTTAGGCCAGTAGGGAGAGCTAATCTCATGTCCTCTGCCAGGGGGCCCAACAGGAAAGGAATTTCTTCACATTGTTCCCACCTTAAGATAGACATAGCACCCATTTCTGATGATTTCTAAACGCAGAAATACAATGATGGACAAAGTCCAGATACCTAGTCTTAAATGTTTTGTCATACCTTGTCAATTAACTTTAATCCAAAAGCTTAACTATTCCTTCCTTTTCTTGTATGTAACATTTAAATTGCCTTAACTACAGTCTTCTAATATACTATACCGTTAATCTGCATGTTACGTAAAGAATTAAAATACATTAGCCACTTTATGATTAAAGTGCAACTGAACTCTTGTACTACAGATTCCTCAAAACTGAATGGGTGTTGGGATGTGTATCCACAACAGTACAGCAATTAAAATGCTGAAACTGTTCTATCCTATACATCAGTGGTTTGCAAACTGTGCCCCATGAAACAGTGGCATTCCACAAGCCGGACTGAGGTGTTCTGCTGGCAAGTCCACTAGAAAGGGGCTGAGATTCTAATGGACCCACCAGAGTGGTTCTTCCCTTCTCCGTTCCACTTTAAGACTGGCTGATCCAGCCTCTCAAATATTGTGGGTGCTGAGTCTTAGACAATGGACAATGTCAAATATTTTAGTCACAGCCAAGGTCATATACCACTGTCATAATCCTTTATAGCTGATCTGCATGTAAGAAAAGTGTTCCATGTTCCAATAATGGCACAGAGAAAATCTACTTTTCACATTCTGCAGGCAGCAGCACAATGTTCAAGTAATCCACAAAATGAAGATGTTTTGAAACTCTGCATTGCCTTAGCTTATCTATGTTGTACTGAAATGTGCATATGTAGACATACGTAATATCTTCAATCATCAACCATTAATACTCTATAACCCAGAAAGTGACAGTCATTATCTAGACAATGTATTATCTGCGCTTTAAGAATGAAAATGCTTCATTTTCATATTCATTCATTTACCATCCATGCTGTATGGTATAAGACACAAGAAGCATCCATCACTAAATAAATTCCAGACTACAGTTACATTAAAAATAGTTTGGTGGATACTATCTTTGCCTCTGCTTGCATGCTGTACTGATAGGATTCTTGTGGGAATTTATGACTTTTGTCTCCCATCATAAAATTTATTTTTCTGGCTGCCTTCACAGTAATCATACCACAGTTAAATGTAGGCATGCATATACATATGAGCACGTTCTAGGACATAAATCTTAAGACACCTCGTGATGACTGTGTGTGTGTGTGTTAGAGCCAGAGAAACAAAGGAGAGTAAAAAAAGTCAGTACAAACAGTGAAATGACAAAAATTCCAAGTATTCTTGAATATGATGGCGTGTCAACTAGTAAACAGTTACTGACGTTTCGGAGGAATTTGCGGCCTCTGTCTTCAGGGTCTAAGTAGTTATATTACTCAAAACATGCACGAACATGGCTGTAAACAACCTCGAACCTCGCAAATGCATATCAGCCTGAAAACTATGACGTGTGATCATAAATGATGTCTTCGTAACGTTCATGGTAAATTTAAATCTACCAAGCCGATCACGTTCTAAACAAGCAAGGTTAAATACGGACAGTCATTCACCTTTAAAGCTTCTATTCTTTAGTTACTGAATTTACATGTCCAGGAAGCAGAAACATAAAACAAGTAATTGCAATAATAAAATAATTTTTATTAATATTAAATATGTATACTGGATACTGAACAGTAACAAAAATGCATACGATGACAAGTGTTTCAAGCAGCATAACCTTCTACTAGTCACGCCGTTCTAAACAATCATAACATTAAGGGGGCCCCCAAGCAAGCACATTAAAGATATGCCCAACTGCGTGTCACATTCTCTTTAAATGTGTTTTCATTTAAATGAATTAAATTATTTACCATATACTTGTGATCCAGCCGTACTGATAGGTATGTTCATTTCGTTAGTCTAATGTGCACTTATTATGAGACATCGAAATTTGCGAATATACGCCTACTTCGTCACCATTCGAAACAGATTACGACCAGCTGAGATGTCAACACGCGAAATATGGCGCACGCATTGACCTGGGTGTTTCAAGATGGCTGGCTTGCGATGTAATGTGCTTGGTTACTTTCTGTCTCTCCGCGTGGCACCTAATGTCTTAAAGGAAAGGTAAATTATTTACCATACGCATACTAAAGCATTCAATTTTCGGTAATCATGATTGGTTGCCATTGCGCGGTTGAAATAGAAATTACCAGCAGATGTATTATCCAAACTAACCTCCAGCATATGTGCTCTGCACGCAACGTGTAGCTGTTGCAGTGGATACGCACACGTAAAGCGTAGGAGGAAAGATTGTATAAATTGTCACAAACTGTTGTATTTTTGTGTGTGACTGTGTTTCTACGAAAGGCAGCAATGTATCACGATTGCGTGATTAGTGTAATGATTAGGTTACGGGCAAGAGAGGTTTCCCCCCCCCCCCCCCCCCGGAATTTTATAACCAATTTTCCCCCCCCCCCCCCCCCTTTTTTGTGTCCCCGGCCCCTTTCCCCCGGGGGGGGGGGGGCGGGGGCTTGAGGGAGCCCCTATATCTCCCCCTCTGTGGGGA
>Ga0123355_10012129_pt1 | contig 13336 bp, 15 predicted proteins | sample TergutEmb28metaG_3_FD_89872 | JGI IMG/M metagenome (GOLD analysis project Ga0123355, IMG submission 89872) | Embiratermes neotenicus P1 segment gut microbial communities from Petit-Saut dam, French Guiana - Emb289 P1 | ecosystem: Host-associated > Arthropoda: Insects > Digestive system > Gut ...
ACAAAATTGCGTGATGTGGCGTTAATCACATTGCTGCTGGGTACCGGTATGCGGGTATCTGAGTGCGTGGGGCTTAATCTTTTGGATTTGGATTTTGATGTAAACGGTGCCAAAGTCACCCGCAAAGGCGGGGACGAGATGATTCTTTATTTCAGCGAAGAAGTTGCCGTGGCTTTGGAAGATTATCTGGCTATTCGCATGGAAACAGAGACTAAAGCGGGTCACGAGCAGGCATTATTCCTATCCATGCAAAACCGCCGTATAACCGATAGAGCGGTTCAAAATCTGGTCAAAAAATATGCATCTTTGGTCACTACTTTAAAAAATATTTCGCCGCATAAGCTGCGCAGCACCTTTGGTACACAACTGTATCGAGAAACACAGGATATCTATTTAGTGGCTAACGTTTTAGGACACGCAGACGTGAATACGACACGCAAGCATTATGCTAAAATGGATGAGGAGCGGCGACGTCAGGCCGCCAATGCTGTAAAATTACGGAAGGACTAATGAGTTAGGATTAATTTAGGTATTGGATGCATCATTAATTTATGTTATTATTCATATGATACATATAAAAAACAGGGAGGAAATTAAGTTATGATAATCGAAAAAAGAAGTGTAGGGCTAGCAATTGTGCTATCAATCCTTACATGCGGTATTTATCTTATTTACTGGGAGTACAAGATTTGGGATTCCTTATACAAAGCAAATGGCCAGCCAAGTAATGCTGGTGTAGACGTGCTTTTATCCTTTGTCACATGCGGTATCTACATGATATACATGTTTTATAAGGGCGGAAAAATGGAATCTACTGCCTTTGCCAAGTATGACTTGCCTCAAAAAGATGATTCTATGCTATATTTGATTTTAGGCATCTTTGGGTTGGGCATTGTTTCTTTTGCAATTTTGCAATCCAACCTCAACAATATCCTGGCAGATGCTGTTAATTCTGAGTACAATGATCCTCAATACAGACAACAATAAGGCAACGCATGAAGCCATCAAAATTTATGTGGTACTGATAGTGATAGGAGGGATAGCCTTTGGGGTATCCCTCTTTACTGATATCAGCCTGTGCATTGTATATAATGTAGCAGGGATACCCTGTTTTGCTTGCGGGATGACCCGTGCGTTTAGGAGCCTGCCCAATGTTGCGCAGGCCTTTTTTTACCATCCACTTTTTTTTACCGTACCTTTTATGCCGCTGCTGGTCATCGTTTCGGCTAAAACCAGAAATATTACGTCAATTATTTTGATTATCTTGTTTACAGGGCTATGGGTTGTGCGTATGGTTTGGCTGTTCCCTCATACCGCACCAATGGAGTATAACTACCATTCTTTATTTGAGATTTTTATAAGGAGAAATTAATATGGCAGGTCATTCTAAATTTGCAAACATACGTCACAGGAAAGAAAAGAACGATGCCGCCCGTGGCAAGGTTTTTACCCGATTGGGAAGAGAAATTGCCGTAGCGGTTAAAGCTGGAGGCGGCTCCGATCCCTCTTCCAACGGCCGCTTGCGAGATGCGATTGCGAAGGCAAAGGCCGAAAACATGCCCAATGATACCATTGAACGCAGCATTAAAAAGGCTGCTGGCGACCTTAATGCCGTCAACTTTGAACCGGTTACTTATGAGGGCTATGGCCCCAAGGGCGTGGCCGTTATTGTGAAGGTATTGACAGATAACCGCAACCGTGCTGCTGCCAACGTACGCAATGCTTTTACCAAAGGTGGCGGCAATATGGGAATGCCGGGATGTGTGGCCTTCATGTTTGACCAAAAAGGCCTCATTATGGTAGAGAAGGCGCAGGCAGACGAAGATGAGCTGATGCTGCTGAGTATAGACGCCGGGGCAGAGGATTTTGTGGTACAGGAAGAAGGCTTTGAAATCACGACCACTCCAGAGGCATTTTCTCAGGTACGGGAAGCACTGGAAGGCGCCGGGGTGGTTATGGTATCGGCCGAAGTGGCCATGCTGCCTCAGACGATTACCAGCTTGAGCGATCCGGAGGATTTAAAGAAGATGCGCAAGTTAATGGATTTGCTGGACGATGAAGATGATGTTCAGGATGTTTATCATAATGGGGAGTGGGATAGCTGATCGACAATACACTCCATTGCACGTCTGCCCTCGGTCTTATGTATTGTCACTGTCAGATTTTCATATGTAAATACATCGCCTTCTTCCGGAATTTTCCCCAGCATACTCATAGCCCAGCTGCTTAGTGTTGGAAACTGATCTTCTATATCATTCTGCGCCGTCAGATTAAAATACTCAAATAAGTCATGGGTATCCACGGAACAATTTACCCTATGCCTGCCATCTTCTAGTGGCACAAAGTGTTCAATGACTTTATCACTTTCGTCCCAAATTTCGCCCATCAGCTCCTCTAAAATATCTTCCATTGTTACAATCCCATCTGTCCCACCATATTCATCAACCACAACAGCCATGTGATTTTTTTCTTTTTGAAGCAAATTGAATAAATCACCAATATCCATCAATGTCGGCACAAAGACGGCAGGGGCAATTACACTTTCAAAAGGCACATCTTGCTTTATAACATAGCGAAGAAAATCCCTCGTATGTAATACCCCTATAATATTATCAATCGTCTTATCATATACAGGTATCCTGGAAAAGCCCGATTCAAAGAAAAGTGCCGAAATTTCTTCTTCTTTGGCGTCTTTAGATATAGTTACCATATCAATGCGAGGTGTGAGCACATCTTTAGCCTTTTGGCCGTAAAATTCAATTACATTTTGAATGAGCTCCTTATCACTTTCATCAATAACACCGCTATGCCTGGCTTCTTCAACAAAAGAAATCAACTCATCTTCCGTTATGGTTATGCTGCTTGCATCGGTCTTAAATATATGTACCAGCCCCTTTTTCCAAAGTGCGAAAAAAGCATTAAAGGGTGTGAATATCACTATAAAAAACTTAGCCAGTGGTGCACAAAATAATGCAATTTTCTCTGGAGATTCTTTAGCCAGATTTTTGGGTGTCACTTCTGCAAAAATCAGCACCACAACCGTAGTCACTACCGCAGATAACGTTGCACCTATATCCCCCAATGCATTAACAAACAACACTGTGCAAATGGCCGCAGCGGTAATGTTTGAAATATTTGTCCCAACTAAAAGGCTTGAAAGCAGCCGATCAAAGTCATCATACAAAGCCAACGTGAGTTGCGCTTTTTTGGATCCTTTTTCTGCCATGTTTTTTATGCGAATCCGATTTAGTGCTGTAAATGCGGTTTCTGTCAACGAAAAATAAAATGACAGCACTAATAAAACAAATAATCCAATATAAGCTATTGCGCTACCCATCGTGCTTCCTCCCTCATTTGCATCTGCCATCCAACACTGCATTAACCAAATTCCCCAACAGCAAGATAAGTGAAATCAAATTAAGCCACACAATCAATATAAAAACCCCCGCAATACTCCCATATAACACAGAAATATTACTAAACCGGCTGATAAACACACCAAACGCCTCTGACGATACAGCCCATAAAACCACTGTAACACAAGCACCTGGGAAAATCCTCCCTACCTTAGCACTGGCACAAGCCAGTCGATACATCAAAGCAGTCATGCCAACCAGCACCACCATAGCGGCCAGCCAGGAGGAAACAAAAGCAAGCAGCCCTAAATTGATAAACATAAATTGTTCAACAGCGGCAATCAGGATATCATTAAAAAGCCATAAAACCAGCATGATAATAATCGAAAATACAAATATCAGCATCAACCCTGCGCTTAGTGCCGTTTTTTTTACCCAATTGCGGTCATCTTTGTAGCCATGCGCTTTGTTTACCCCACGGATGACCGCCCTAAATCCATTGGAGGCACTGTAGATACTCATCAAAAGGCTTATAGACAAAAGCCCGACAGATGGGTTTGCCTGAAGTTCTGCCATAAAGCCCCACATCATCTCGCCCACATCAACGGGCAGCATCCCAAATAGCCTGGCTACAAAAGGCGAATCCTCCAAATTCAAAAAACCCAGCAATGATACCAAAAACACCATAAATGGGAAGAATGATAGTAATATCTTATAAGCCAGCTCGTTGGATAAGGCAAATAAATCATCATCCAAGGCCTTTTTCCCCAGCTGAATCAGGAATATGAAAAACTTTTTTATGACAGACACCTCCATATTTAGTATAATCAGAATATATCTCATTCATCCAGTATTCGCAAGAAAGGATTTGTCATGCCTAAACCTAAAGACAACACCAAACTCATCTCTCAAAACAAAAAAGCTTACTATGACTATTTTATAGAAGAAACCTTTCAAGCTGGCATCTCCCTTTTGGGGACTGAGGTCAAATCCATGCGGGCGGGCCGCTGTAATCTGAAGGAAAGCTATATCATCTTCGAAAACGGCGAAGCCTTCATTAGTGGGATGCATGTCAGCCCCTATGAATTTGGCAATATCTTCAATAAAGACCCACTGAGAAGACGGCGGCTGCTGCTTCACAAATCTCAAATTAATAAGCTTCGGGGCGCTGTAACGAAAGAAGGGTACACCGTAGTGCCTGTACGGGTGTACTTAGCCGGCAGTTTGGTCAAAGTGGATATCGCTTTAGCCAAAGGTAAAAAGCAGTATGATAAGCGGGATGTCCTGGCAAAAAAAGCCCAGCGACGTGAAGCGGAGAAGGATTTTAAGGTTAGAAATTTGTAGAGGCGAACTACGTCTCTACTTGCAAATATGCCACACTTACGATATTATTGTCGGGAAATAATGTTATCAGATAGAAGGGAACAAGTTAATGGCTGATATTGGAATTGATTTAGGCACAGCTTCTGTGCTTGTTTATATAAAGGGGCAAGGCACCGTTTTAAAAGAACCGTCCGTGGTGGCGATAGATAAAAATACGGATACGATTTTGGCTGTCGGCGAAGATGCCCGCAGCATGTTAGGCCGTACACCCGGCAATATTGTGGCTATCCGCCCATTGCGCCAAGGCGTTATCTCAGACTTTGATATTACCGAAAAAATGTTGAAATATTTTATCAATAAATCCGTGGGGCGTCCGCTTATGCGTAAACCCCGTATCGCCGTATGTGTGCCATCCAGTGTTACCGAGGTAGAACGGCGTGCGGTTGAAGATGCGACCCGTCAGGCAGGAGCACGTCAGGTATTTGTTATAGAAGAGCCCATTGCAGCGGCCATCGGCGCAGGTATTGATATTGCCCGGGCCTGCGGCAGCATGGTCGTAGATATCGGCGGCGGCACCACTGATGTTGCAGTCATTTCTCTGGGCGGCACGGTCGTCAGCACGTCCCTGAAAGTAGCCGGAGATAACTTTGACGAAGCTATCGTCCGCTATATGCGCAAGAAGCACAATGTGTTGATTGGCGAGCGCTCAGCGGAGGAATTAAAAATCAATGTAGGCACCGCTTTCCCACGTTCTGTTGCGACCAGCATGGATGTGCGTGGCCGTAATTTGATTACGGGCCTTCCCAAGACCATCAACGTGACTTCTGACGAGATGATGGATGCCTTATCGGAGCCTATCACCAGCATTATCGAATCCGTTTATACCGTTTTGGAAAAAACCCCGCCAGAGCTGGCATCGGATATAGCTGATCGGGGCATTGTCATGACCGGCGGCGGCAGTTTGCTGTACGGCTTGGACAAGCTAATCAAAGAAAAAACCGGCATCAACACCATCGTCGCTGAAGATGCCGTCACTTGCGTGGCTATTGGTACGGGTAAATATATTGAGTATGTTTCTACAGGAAAAATTGACCCCAAAGATGTATATGCGGGCAGTCGTCTATAGCAAATTTAAAATTACAACTGAATACTTATCCAGAGAGGTGGAGGGAATAGGGCCCTGTGAAACCCAGCAACCGGCTAACGCACGGTGCTAACTCCCCCAGCCGCATAGCTGGAAGATAAGGAGACCAAGTTTAAGAAAAGCCCTATGGGGCTTTTTTTTATAGATTTATACCATTTAGGAGGAGTAACCATGAGATTATTTACATCAGAATCAGTAACAGAGGGGCATCCGGATAAGATATGCGATCAGATATCTGACGCCATTTTGGATGCCATCCTGGCACAAGACCCCAGTGCACGAGTCGCCTGCGAAACTATGGCCAGTACAGGCCTGGTGCTGGTCAGCGGCGAAATCACCACCGAAGGTTATGTTGATATCGCAAAAATTGCCCGTGAAACCATCTTGGATATCGGCTATGATAACGGCGACTTTGGCTTTGACGGCAATTCCTGTGCAGTGTTGGTTTCCGTAGGCACTCAATCTCCGGATATTGCCATGGGCGTAGACGAAGCGCAGGACGAAGGAGATCAAACTGGTGCCGGAGACCAGGGCATGATGTTTGGCTTTGCCTGCGATGAGACAGATGAGCTTATGCCTCTGCCCATATCCCTTGCCCACAAGCTGACCCGCCGCCTGACAGAAGTTCGCAAAAACGGCACACTCCCGTATCTGCGCCCGGATGGCAAAGCTCAGGTAACCGTTGAATATGAAGATGGCCGCCCTAAAAAAGTGACCGCAGTGGTGGTTTCCAGCCAACACAGCGCAGATGTATCTATGGAGCAAATCAGGCAGGATATCACTGAGCATGTTATTAAGCCGATCATCCCCGAAACGCTTTTGGATGCGCAAGCAAAAATATATGTAAATCCTACAGGCCGTTTTGTGGTAGGCGGCCCTGTGGGCGACTGCGGGCTAACCGGCCGCAAAATTATAGTCGATACTTATGGCGGATATGCAGCCCATGGCGGCGGTGCCTTTTCTGGAAAAGACCCGACCAAAGTAGATCGCTCTGCCGCTTATATGGCCAGATACATCGCCAAGAACATCGTCGCCGCAGGCATCGCCAGCATCTGCGATGTAGCCGTATCCTATGCGATTGGCGTAGCAAAGCCCACCTCCGTAGCGGTCAACACCCGTGGTACCGGAAAAATTTCTGACGAGAAGATCGAGGCTTTAATAGACCAGCATTTTGACTTGCGCCCAGCAGCGATTATCAGATATTTTGACCTGAGACGTCCAATTTACAAGCAAACCGCATCATACGGCCATTTTGGCAGACCTGATTTGGATTTACCCTGGGAAAGAACTGATAAGGCAGACGTGTTGAGGAAAGCCTTGTAAGATTGAAGTTGAATTTAAAGGGTCAACTGGTTGTGATTAGCAACCAGTTGACCCTTTTACTGTTTGATAAAGTTAATGCAATTCCATCTTTTCTGCAATCGCCTTGGTTGCATGCACAGCCCCTTTAGGGTGATTAGGCGGCGCATAAATGGAATACAGCTTAAGCGACCTCTTCCCGGTATTGATGACATTATGCCATGTGCCCGCCGGTATAAATATCGCAAAGTCATCATAAGCAGGCTGTCTGAAATGCAGCCGGTCGGCACGATCCCCCATCATAACCAAGGCCTGCCCCTCTTCTATACGTAAAAATTGATCCACATGAGGATGCATCTCAAGGCCAATATCCTCCCCTACCCCTATATTCATCAAAGTTGTTTGCAGGTTGGTGCCCGTCCACAGGACTGAACGGAAGTTTTCGTTATTAAGCGTCGCTTTGTTTATATCTACCACAAAAGGATGCGGGCCATAGTCTATGCCAGTGGGATAAGGCAATGGCCGTGGCGGGTCATGTGGATGGGTTGGATGGATCGGATGGTGTGCATGATGTGGTGGATGCGGACGATGAGATGGATGTGGGTGGATCGGTGGATGCGGCGGATGGGATGGATGCGGTGAAGGATGTGACGGATTTGGTGGATGTGGGCGATGGGAAGGATTTGCCCCTGCGTTTGCTGGACGGTTTCTGTTCGGTTGATTAAGCATTGTGAAGCTCCTTTACGGTCTTTTTTTCATCATATGAAAAACAGTGGATGAAGTTGACAAACCATCCAGCATACATCATTTGTGTATTGCGCATTTACGCTATGCACGATATACTAAACAATATCAATTTCACATCGGGGGTGTAATGGTTTCGACGGGGATCTTGACAACAGAGACAGCCATCCGCAGACGGTTACTGCGTCAACAAACCAAACCTTTTAAAAGAAACGACAATAATCAATTAGCTTTTGCCGCTTAGTATAAGCGGTCGTCGGACTGGGCGCTCCCGCTAGCCCAACAACCGGCGTCGAAAATGCGGGGCACTTTTTCGCCAGTAGCTTTGCAGCGATAAAAGACTTAAAAGCTACCAAAGCCTGAAGCCTGTTGATTGGCGTCTGGCTAAGGGAATGTTAAATAATCAACTGTGATGGGAGAAGTTTTTGTAGATGGGTTTTCGGACGGGGGTTCGACTCCCCCCACCTCCATTTATGTATGAACGTAGTCGAACCCTTCGTAATGAGGTTAAACTTGTTGGCGAGGGGTTTGGTTATGTGGTGGTAGTTTCAAACTGATTATGAACGTAGAGAAACTCGCAGGCGGTACAAGATTCGTCGGCGAGTTTTTGTTATGTTTTATGACATTTCGCATTACAAGTTCGCACTCTTAATCCATCGTCATTAGAGAACTCTCTCCAATAGCTCTTTGTTGGAGAGAGTTTCGCATTCGGATCTCCACTAAAGTAAATCTATTCAATAAATATACACCCATAACTCACAATCTGAATCATAAAACAGTTGTAAAAATTGTTGTCGAAGGATTTGGATTTTATGGAATATGATTTGCAGCGCCATTGTTTAATCCAGTTAATAATGATATTATTGTAGCTAACTTTATATGGTTCAAACAAAACACCTCCTAAATCTGCAAAAGCCTACAGAGATTTAGATGGTGCGGCTGAAAGTATTTTTTGGAAATAATGGCTTTCCGGTGAAGTAGAAAGTATTTCGGATTTGATGGAGTTATATCAAAAGACGTCGTTGAGTAAAAATAAATAAGAAACCACGCAAAGGGTGTTTCATATGTCAGATGTTCTTGAATCTCAAAAAAAATTAGTGGCTTTAAAATCTGGAAACATATGTGCTATTTGCAAAAGTGTTCTTGCAGAAAAAAATGCTGCTCTGTCAGGTGGCGAAGCTGCTCATATATATGGGGAAAAGCCAGGCGCCACTAGACATGACGCGACTAAAGATTTAAAGTGGGTAAACTCTGAAAAGAATTTAATTTATATTTGCCCTAAATGTCATAAGGATATAGATGATGTGATACCGTATGAATTTCCTGTTAAGCGGTTGTTTGAAATAAAAAGAACGCACGAGGAGTTCGTGATAACAACACTACAAATGCGGATAAATAATGAAAAGATATCCACGTATTTAACAGATGTAGTAATTCGCCTAAGCAGTACGCAAATGACATCAGAAGCAGATTCGTACGACAGAAGCTATCTGCCATATAGTATTGATGACAAAATGAACATAAATAATATAAATATGTGCAGACGGTTTATTGATGAATATAAACAATTTCAAACATATTTACATGGTGAGAATGGACTATATAAGATATCAATAAATGAAGGTGGATACGAAAAAAGAAATATATATAATAGAATCTGGAATGTGTATATTGAAATTGTAAGAGAGCTTCAAAAAGATGGATATACTGTTCCATATGATGGTGATTATATATACCTTGAAGGTTGTAGCCGAATAAGAACATTGATACTTAATAGTAAAGGTTATGAAGAAATGAATGATGATGATTTGATAAATTGTGTATACATATTGATGGCAGACGCATTTATTGAATGTAAGTGGTTTGATAATCCAAATAATGGTGGTGAAAATCGTGATTCTTCCAGTTGACGTATCACCCAAAGAAAGTTTGTATTATATAGGGGGTGCCGTATTGGATATTCTCAAAAAGAGTAATAAACGCATGGGGTTTGTAGACTTGTTTTCGGAGCTTAATAAGGAATTGAAGCTTAGCATTAATCTTTTTATTCTTGTTTTAGACTGGCTTTTTTTAGTCGAAGCAGCCGTCGTTGAAGATGATGGAGTGGTGAGATTATGTATCTAAAAAAACTAACAATTTCATCAGAAATCTTTGGGATTATTCGTGAAGTAAACTTTACCGTCGGTCTCAATCTTATAGTTGATGAAACGAAGAGAAGCCATTCAGATGCATCAGGAAATAGCGTTGGCAAGACAACTCTATTAAAGATTATCGATTTTTGCTTGGGTGCAGATGCAAGGAAAATATATCAAGATGCAGAAAATAAAAAAAATATAAATGAAGATACACGAAACTTTCTAGAGGATGAAACACGGCGGATTTTAGTTGAGCTTGTACTGTGCGAAGATATAAATAATCCTCGTTCTAGAGAAGTTGTTATTGAACGTAATTTCTTGAAAAAGAAAGCTCTTAAAATTTGCAAAATAAACGGTAATTCTGTACTGCAAAAAGATTTTGAAGATACTCTCTCAACAGCTATTTTCGGAAGAACATTTACCAGTCCAACATTCAATCAACTTATTGCACATAATGTACGATACACAAATGAAAGAATTGAAAATTGTTTAAAATTTATAAATGTATATGGGCAGTTTAGCATATGGGAGGCTTTGCATTTATATATGTTTCTAGGCAATAGGGTCGAAGAGTTTTACAATTCAAATGAAAAGTTGCATTATAGTGAATTGTTAAAGGAAGAAATAAAATACTTCAATAAACTTTCAGCCGGAGTCAATTATTCCCAATTAGAGTCTAGACATAGTGCATGTGAAAATACTATTCGAGAATTGGAAGAAAGGCGTGCAATGTTCACAAAGGATGAAGACCACACCCAAATATCAAACGAATTAAGCCAGCTCAAAACCCAAATAGGCTTTGAACAACAAACCAAGAATGCGTTGATATTTAGGCGTGACTTAATTAGCAGAAACATTGCAGATCTCAACAATAAAGTATTTAGCAACGAACATGAGAATTTAAATTTTATATATAACGAAGTCAAAGCAATGAATCTTGATGGTTTCAAAAAAAGTTTTGATGAGTTAGTGGATTATCATGATAAGATGATTAGGAATAAAATTATTTTTTTTGAACAAGATCTACCTGATATAAACGAAAAAATTCAATCTACAGACGAAAAAATTGCTAATTGTGCAAATCGAATTAGATCCCTTGAAATAATATTACAGTCTGTGTTATCACTTAGTGAATTTGAAAACATTGTTACAGATTTAAAAGTCCAGTCTGAGCTTAAAGGAGAGTTAGCTGCCAAAATAGAACAGATGGATACTGTTAAGGAATCTGTGGAACATTTGCGCAAACAACTAGAAGAAGTATCGTCCTCCATCTATTCTAGTGATTTTGAAGCAGAGCTGAAAGCGAAAATTAACGAGTTTAACACATTTTTTTCTAGATTCTCAAGTCAAATATATGATGAATTATATTTTGTGAACGTTGATCGCAAAGAGGACCAACAGCGCAAACTATACTATGACTTTAACACTTTTAACGATAATTTTTCCTCTGGAAAGAAAATGGGTGAAATTTTAAGTTTTGATATGGCATATATAAGCTATGCAAAAAAAGAAAATATCCCTTGCCTCATGTTTATCATTAACGACAAAAAAGAACTTATGGATATAAATCAAATAGAAAAAGCCGGTGCTATTGCAAACGAACACAACATACAGTTGGTGTTTTCTTTACTAAGTGATAAATTAGCTGATAAACCTGAGCTCCGTACAGCTGTCAAGCTTATGCTTTCACAACAATCTAAATTGCTTAAATTTTAATGTGAAAGGCCGTATAGAGCGACTACTCTCGCATATAATAGTCGCTACCTGCGAGTAAGTATATTCGGCTCACGTGATCGCAGGCAATAAGCTTTCAGACCCTCTTTTCACTGGGTTGCATCACGTTGCGAGCAGTGCTAGATTGGCTCCACAGCGTAAAACGCTGCGGTGCCAATTTAGTTAGACACAGTAACTCCATAAACAAAAAAACAGCTACTAAGCTTCAAGTAGCTGTTTTTTGTTTTTCATCTATTCATTACTATATCTTAAAGCAACGATGCCGCCCCCTCATCCAACATAACCACAACATCCTCATGCTTTTGAAAAAGAGACGCAGGTATATCCAAGGTACACGGCCCCTTTAATGACGCCTTCATAATCGGAGCCTTATTTGCACCGCTGGCCATTAAAGCAACAGCGCGAGCCTCAAAAAGTGCCCTCCAACCGATGGTGATGCCCGTTGTTACAGGCAAGGCTTTGCCAAAATATTTTTGACTTACGGATTTTGTCGTATCATCCAAGGCTACAGTAAAACAGCCGGGGATATCAGGAGTACCGGGCTCGTTGAAGCCTATATGTCCATTCATTCCAACGCCCAACAGGGCAAAATTTATGCCCCCTTTTGATGATATCCAGTCTTCCATTTTCCTGCATTGCCGGTCTGTATCGGGGTCAAACCCGTCAAAAACCCGGATGCGTTCCTTTGGTATCCCCGCTGAGCCGTAAAAAGCCTCGGTCATGACTTTAATACAGGAACCCTCGTCGTCAGGGCCAAGGCCCATCCACTCATCCAGCCCCGCATACCACGCTGCGGACAGATCTACTTCGCCTCGGTTTTGCATGGCAATAAGTTCTCGAAACATGCCTAACGGCGTATCGCCTGCTGCAAGGCAAATGAGATTATCCGGCGTTATATACCCGGCAACTTTTTTTGCGGCCAGGCGGGATAGTTCATCGTAATCTGTGGCAATTATCGTTTCCATCGCTGTCTCCTTTCTCAGTGTAGGCTTCGCAAAAGCTTGTGAGCCTTTGCACTCTCATCAAAGGCGGAAGCCACTGCTTCGGGAAGGGCTCCGCTGTACTCTCTATCTAACAAGGTAAGGGCTGCACCGCAAACCGGCTCATATTTTGCATGAACCTTGCGGACATGAGGCTCCTGCTTTGCTATACAATCAAATATCTTATCTGCGAGTAAGGCACCGTGTCCTTTAAATACGCCTCCCGAAAATACAATTTCAAGCATATCATTACACATTTGCAGGCGTTGCATACCGGCGGTAATGTATTGTGCTATCCCCGCTGCAAATTCCTCTGCCACTATAGTGGCTTCTTTATCCTTTGCACTGTACGCCTTCAGCAAAAGCGGAGCCAAGGTTTTGGTTTCCAGCTTGTGCTTCCCCATGGTGACGGCAATCATCAGCGCTTCCTCCGAATGGTAGCCAGTATGGCTTAAAATCAACTCGGTCAGTAAAGTTGGGCCGCATATCCCCAGATGCGCCTCCATGACCTTTCGCATAGCCCTGGTGCCCAGCGCACCAGCCCCCTGATGGGCGTCATCTATGTAGTAGCCATAGATAAGCTGGCTGCCATCTGCCCGCTGCAAGGCAACGTTTAGCCCG
>Ga0123355_10012130_pt1 | contig 13336 bp, 10 predicted proteins | sample TergutEmb28metaG_3_FD_89872 | JGI IMG/M metagenome (GOLD analysis project Ga0123355, IMG submission 89872) | Embiratermes neotenicus P1 segment gut microbial communities from Petit-Saut dam, French Guiana - Emb289 P1 | ecosystem: Host-associated > Arthropoda: Insects > Digestive system > Gut ...
GCTTGTGAGTGCGGTAATGAACCTTCGGGTTCCGTGAAATGCGGGGAATTTCTTGACTAGCTGCAAACGAGTTAGCTTCTCAAGAAGGACTCTGCACCATGGAGTAAGTAAGTAAGTAAGTAAACAATATGGGATCCCATAATGTGCGCACTCACTGAATGCACCATATCCATATACTAAGAACTAGCCTGAAGATGGCTCACTAGAACCGAAACATGTCGCCAGCTATCTGTTAATTGACTATATATGTGTTGTATGACTGAATAAAATTACTGTATCATATTGTATAACACGACTGAATGGGCCCTATAAGAATAGAGAGCTGGTTAATAGTGAGGTTGTGTGGAGGAAAGCGATAGTGGTGTAATTGAATATAATATCCTGATATTCACCTGAAGAGACTGAGGAAAACTAAGCAAGACAGACATTTAAGGTATATGGTGCTTTCCAGATGCGAGTCTAAAGACAGGTCATAAGGGAAAAGGTTTTCGGTGTAATGCGGTCCTATGCGAGCTTGTATTTGTACGTCCATATATGTGAATATTCATTTACAAACAGTGCAAATACATGTCATTTAATAACGTCATGTAACTGATTTTCATGGGCATTCGTTAGGGACATTACGTCCTTTGAAGTTACCCACTTTATCCATTTACGTGCACAAACTTTCACGTGATACGTTCGTTATGACACCTAGGACTGTGAGAGTCCTGCCCTTTTCTATCGTCCGGAACGCCATAGAGCCTACATGACAGTGGTCCCACCGCACTTAATCTTCGCTCCAAAATTCTCCACCCCTGCGGTAAACTTTTTCGCTTTTTTTTTCCTTTGCCTAATGCTCAACATTTATTATCTCAGTAGCAGTGACAGCAATTCATAATTTACGAACTCGGAAGAAAGTTTTCAAACATCGCTTTAATAGCACGTTTCTCTTTCAAAATTATAATTTACCGGCTTAATAAATGCAACAGTTTTTCACGTTGTCGTATCTTCTTTTGTCTGTCACTTTACTGTGCTCCAAAATATAATAAGTTGTTGTACTTCTTATTTATTATCGTTAAGACGCACAGAATGTTTGTTGCCAATGGCAGCGCATGGCTAATGAAGGAAGCAGAGAGAGAGAGAGAGAGACAAATTACATGAAGGTTAAAAATTCCTACAAAATTTAAGATAAATGGCCCAAAAATAAAACTTTCGAAGCTGCAGGAATATTGAAAGCTTTAGTTTATGTAGGTCATATTGCTGCAAAATATTTCCAGTAGTCATACGGACTTATTTTCATTTATTTACGTAAGATAAATTTACCGTTCCAGTTTGAGGACACGACAGAGAGGTCCTGTGTGAAAGGGCGATGCAGCAGCATTAGCAATTCTCTTGCGTTCTGTCCTGTATGTATCGTACCTGGATAAACACCATCCGAATTACGAGTTGCATAACAGCACTAATTCCCTCTCAACGCCATGTAGGCCATAGCCACAATGTTCTCACACATGAGTCTGTGAAGTTATTTTCTTCTGGGATGTGATGGCTTATAGTCTGATAGTTGCTTACGAAATATTTCGAAGGAACCTGGTGCCTTCTAAACGTTGGTAACGACCTACCAGACTACACGGCGCGACGTACCAGAAGACTAATCTTTCTTATAAATAGTACTTCAGAGGCAGATGTGTTTTATTTAGTGGGAATTTCTTATTTTGAAACGTCCTTGTTTATGTGACCTGTGACTCATGGATGACATGAGCTGCACAGGTAGGTCAAAGGTGCAACTTCTGGTAAGGAAACGCGTTTAGCCTGTGTCTCTAACACAACCGAATGAATGCCGTACAAGGGCCCTAAAAACATTAAACTGTTGGTTTCCTAATGTTCCTATAGTGTTGTTAGTTTTATGTGGAAAGATAACAGTTGCGTTAATTAGGATAACACATATATTTAAAAAAAAGGAGTCTGATGTTTACCTAAAAATTTCCATCTTATTAGAATAATAGCCCCAGATATTCAAAGATGCCAACTTCATATTTGCATTTGAAATTAAAATCACTAAATAAGGTAGTGTGCGTATAACGTGATATTGTGGCGTGTTCACATAATGTTTTTATCTCGTCGGCTGTCCTAAATTTGGCACCACTTCGCACGAAGAGTTCGCTTTTATGGTGATTTAATATCGCCAACAACAAAAAAGCTTACGTATGTCTTCATGTAGAATACCGATATTTTTCCCCGATTTTAACAAAATTTGGACCTTATCGACAGGTTTACATGTAAGTGCAGAAGTCAAATTTCACGGAAAGTTTTCCATTGGCAGCTGCGCTGATACTTGCTACATTCTTAAAATTCCAGTACCTTCTCTTTTCCTTTACGTCAGTCATTAACTGCTTAAGTCTTCTTCCTCGCTTTCTCGTCCCTTAAACTTTTCTTCAGTAACTTGTGTTAGACGGCAGTTTGTACATAAGATGTTACCAATCAAGTTAGCCTGGCTTCTTTTAATTGTATGTCGAATGTTCTTTCTTTTTCGACTCTGCGTAACACTTATTCTTCTTTCGCACGATCCGTTCAACTGATCTTCTCCGTCCTTCTCAAACACCACATCTCAAAACTCTCAAGTTATTGGTGATCTTTATTCCGTAGTGTCCCAAGTTTTAAAACCATACTTTGTCCCTTGAATTACTTACTGAAAGACCCTTTAAGAACTTCGAATCTTATTTTCCGTATGAGGCATCATACGTAGATATCGGACGGCAAATGCGTGTTATCTCGAAATATCTGTGTGAGGCAGCAGCTAAAAATCCCCGAGAAGACCACGTCTCAGTTTGTTTCTGGAGCCCATCAAAGTAGCCTTCCCCAGCTCATTCTCCAAAATGTTCTCAACTCGCCACAGGACGCGCCTGCGCAGACCTTTCGTATTTCTTTAGTCAGTTTTTTAACAGCTGTCAATGCTAGTTGTCGGAGTCACGGACGTAAGACGAGCGGAAATACGAACACAAATTCGTTTGCGGGGAGGGGGAAGCCCGAAATATTTTATATAGTCCTTAATTCGTTACTTTTTAATCCAGCCCACACCAGGCCCAAACCCATATATAGCCTAATCTGTGCTAACAGGCCGTGCGTGGGTTTCCGCAGCCATGAAGCTTTCTATTAAATGAGTCGGTGAGCAGGTACGAGATATGTGTCCATACATTCTTGGGAAAGGACTACAACACTCTGTGGTTGGCTCGCGGGCTGTATGTGTAAACATTACTGTGAGTAGTTTAACTAGCCTCCTTTATTAGTGTTTAATTTTTATGGTGTATATATATATACATATATCCTACATATGTGGGCCGGATAACTCAGTCGGTATAGGGACTGACGACGGGCTAGACGGTCCGGGATCGAATCCCGGTGGGGACGAGATTTTCCGTCCGTCCAGACCGGCTCTGGGGTCCACCCAGCCTCCTGTAAAATGGGTACCGGGTCTTTTCCGGGGGTAAAGTGCGGCCGGGGCGTGCTGCTAACCACTCACCCCCTTCTAGTGCCGCGATCATGGAAGAGTAGAGCTATACCTCTACCCACCCTCTGGGCCACACCGGGCCTGTAACGGGAAAAGTTTACCTTTTTATAACCTACATAAAATTTACAAGCCAATCATGGTGGCTGCGCGGTCTAAGACGTGAGTCTGCTGCAACTTACTGGCTGGGATTGCGCTTTCGAATCCCGCCGGGGGCATGGATTTCTGTCCCTTGAGATTGTTGTCCATTGTAAGGTAGAGGTGTCTGTGACGGCTGATCATTCGTCCAGAGGAATCCTCCCGAGTCTGGCGTGTAAAAGTGTGATCTTGAAGCCTCAATAATGAGGAGGCCCTGGCCCACTTCTGCGCCATAAAAAAAAAGAGAAATTTACACAATGTGGCCGTGGGCCACTCAACACAAAACGACGGGCCGCAGCTTGGAATACCTGTGGTAAAATGTTTAGCGGACTCGTGGGAAGGGTGAAAGGTGGAACATCAGTAACACAGTGACTGACGATTTGCAATTTACTCTTTTTTACAATAGAACAACAGAGTTAATTTCTCTTTTGAAATAAATGAGTTTCCAGGGAATGTTATTTGCGCACATGGGAAATAATGGTGGGTTGTTTAAAACGAGAATTGAAACAGATACTGTAAAAGGAGGCAGATAGTGTAACTACGTGTAGAATGAGAATAAATAAAGGAACTGTGCGATATTTGAGGTTCTCTTGGCATTATTGACGAAGATTAAAGCCTTCTGGGTTTAATACACCTTTTTGATATTTGTGTGACCGTGCATCATTGATACAATAATATAAACAGCCAACTAGATGCAACAATAATAATTTTATTAATAATTTCAATCAGTTCAACATGTTTCGGGCTATAATTTCGCCCATCCTCAGGAGCTCTAGACTGTGTTTACAGCTTGTGGTATAAAGCACCGACGATGCTGGCTGGTGGTGACCAGGATGGTGTGGAACTGAGTTCTAGTGTTCCTGAGGATGGGAGAAATTATTGCCCGAAACATGTTAAGCTGATTGAAATTATTAATAAAATTATGGTTGAATCTAGTAGGCTGTTTATATTATTGTATTATTATTGCACCTCGTTGATTGGTAAATATTTGTAGACATTTCGGGAGAGCTTGCTGCGGTCAGCTTCTGAATGTGTCAGTCGCTTGACTACACAGATGATGGCAGAAATTTCGCCGAAACGTCGGCGTCGTATCACAAAAGGCTTTTCAAGAGAAAGATTCATATAATCTTGTTAAGAGTTAATTCTTTCTCTAAGAAATTTGAAGTACTGGAAAAGTCACGGTTTGGGCGAGTTTGAGCCTCAGAATAAGCCAAGCGACAACAATTGCGATATGTGATGTGCGCTAGAAAAGAGGATTTAAGGTGGTTCTAAGAAGCGATGTGTTGGTCGTGGGCGTGGAAGCTTTTACGCTGGATTATCTTCGGTAGAGCATTCAGGTAACAGTTGCAGCACATGGATCGAAAATTGGACCTTTAGCATGTGGGTGAAATAGACACGGATTTTACAGATGAAGTGATGAAGAAATTTATAGTGGACTTGAGAAAGAAGGCTGTAACGAGATGGAGTTTAGATGTAGCGCCAGAGGAAATGTTGGAAGTGTTTTGTTCAATAGATGCTGGTAAGAGGGAGGTAAAAAAATGTAAAGTGTACCCTTGTACAGGCACTGAGGCTCTGTACAGGCCGTACGGCCCATAGGGTTAGTAGAGGTATAGCTCTACTCTTTCTTGACCACGGCACTAGAAGGGGTGAGAGGTCAGCGTCACGCCTTGGCCTCTCTGTACCCCGGGAAAGACCCGGTACCCATTGTACAGGAAGCTGGGTGGGCCGCAGGGCCGGTCTGGACGGGATTCGATCCCCGGACCGTCCAGCCCGTAGCCAGTCGCTATACCGACTACGCTACCTGGCCCATGGTAAGAGGGAAAGCAGTGTTTTATTTAACAAGTCTTTCAATTTTTTACCCAATTACAGGCCTGGACAGACCCTTAGGGCTTCAGGAGTTTGAGGTTCCCAGAAATTCTAGAAATCGGCACATGGTGGTGGTAAGGATGCTGTCAGTTTTTAAGTTCATATAGGGCCATTGGTACATGAATGAAATGTGAGAAGAAGCGTATGTGGAATAATACGGGCAGTGGAAAACCGAAAACTCTGAATAAAACTTGCTCAATTGCTACGTTCCAATACACATCCCACTTGGGTTGGCCTGGGAGAGAACCCGAACCTTCTCGGTGAGAGGTCGGCCATTAACCGCCTGAATCATGACACGTCCTTTTAATAGTGATATTATGGTTTCACACAGTTCTTTAATACAGTGGCTCAACTGTGTGGACCTAAACTGTATTTAGACATACAGTTCGTACCGCGCAGTAAACACATTGGCGTGGGTTATAGAAACTAATTCGGCAATGCTGGAGAGGGAAATATGGCTCTGTTCTGAAAACTGTACAAAACACGTAAGAGCACTCTGTCAACAGAATGTAGAATTTTTGAATGTTAAAAACCTGGTGGTACCTATCGTAACCACTGGCCTTTAAAAGGGCCATGGCAATCATGAAGTTCTAACTGCTACGTTGAAGCACTGCTACGAGTGCCTTAAACGAGAGGGAAATACACCTCGAGATACATTCGATGCCACATTAGTCTGTAGCCCATCATTCGTACCAGACATTGGAATTTACCGATCTTGCTGGCACCTACGTGTATACCCATACCGATATGTGATGTTAAAAACCCATTCTCTAATTTGAGATACTTAAAAATTATGTACGGAATTACACGGGAGATGTTCGCTCGCACGGCTTAGCATTAAGCAGATTTACCACTCCTTTATTTCTAGCACACGGTGAAGAAATAGATCAAATAGGAAGGCAACTATATGGTGAGGTGAATTTAGTCAAAGAACACAACTATAAAATATGGCTAAATGATGGTGTTTATTAACATGGAAAAACTAAACTAATAAACACCATAATTTATCCATATTTTATAGTTGTGTTTTTTGACTGAATTCACCTAACCATATAGTTTAAACGCACAACGGGGATGGCACACCCCATAATTAGGAAGGCAACAACGTAGATTACATTTCATGCTATTATATACTCCCGTAAATTTACATTTCGCAGAAAAATAGCAAAACATTACGTCAATATAGTGTATGATATATTTTTACATGTTGTAATATCTTTATATTTAAGGTAAAATGTGTAATTTATTTATACAGTTATTTTTCAGACAGTACTATATAAGGTTTCTACTTCCATTACAATGCAGAGCATATTGTTTCCATAATTTATGGGGTTTAGAAGGGACTGTACAACACTATTTAAAAATTTGTTACAACAAAAGTTAAAATCCTAAGTATTTAGTCTATAATATCAGTATGCCATGTTATGTGCAATATTGTTTTGCAGTAAATATAACTGTAAATATTGCATTAACTCTACAACAGTGGCTAAGTTCAGATTTTTGTTGAATGTCCTGCATGGAGGAGGAGTAGAGGAATGTAGAAGCCAGAAATGTTTTATAAATTCAATGACTTGCTGAGATATTTAAATTAAATTTTAAGAAGTCTGCCTGTGGTGCCGCTGAGGGTTGCAGCTCCTAACCCTCAGATTCCACTTATTATTAACCCTTTAAAAATTCAGGTACCCTGACTGGTTAAAAAACTACGTAAGGACAAAGTCAACGTATCCAGTTGTCAGGAAGACTGCGGTTTTGTACACAATGTTGACGGCTACAGGGAGCATGAAAGAAACAGGGAAATGTGTGAATGTATCCACTTCACCGATATACGGCCCTTTTTCGGAAATACTGACTGGGAGAATAAGAGACTGGTTGATAGATATAAGGTTTTAGCAGTTTTTTTGAGGCTTTGTTGAAAGTAACATTGGACTGTACAATTCTTATAGATGAATGCTTAGGGAGAAAGAAGCAGAATTTATTTATGCATTTAAAATTAAAAAAAACAAAGCACTTTAATTAAATTAGTGGGAAAGCTGTGTTTTTAAAGTGAAAACAGAGGAAGTGACAGGAAAATGTTTGATTTATTCATATGTATGTGAGAATGCTGAATTGAATTTTGCAATGAACGTACGCTCTCTGAACCAGTACTTGTGCATTCGTATATGATATTGTCGCTTGTGCAACTAAAAGAGCTTCATATGCTCCAACTGTTGAATATGTAACCGCACCAGGAATTTCTGATGCATATTATTTTTCTGTAGCCTCCTTTACTGTGACTGGTTTGCAGGCGGATGTATACTCGAACGCATGGCGCTTCAATTGTTATTTGGAAAAATACAAGGTAATGGGTTTCAAAAGAATGAGCAAGCTCAAAAAAGGAGAGAGATTGGCTATACGAGGACACGGTACAGGAGTTGTTAAGTGGTTAGGAATTATGTTACAAAGAACAGGTGGATGGTGTAAGCAAGAGAGGAATGTAGTACGAGGAAAGAGTTTGTGGTGATTATAGATAAATATGTAGCTAGGACACCGCCATCTCGACACAGGTTTTTCTTGGTTTCCCTGTGCCCAAAAGCAAATGCTGAGATGGTTCCCAAGGTTACAAGTTGCCACTACGTGCCTCTCATGTAGCCCTCCCGACATAAATTTAGTAGTAACCAATTTCATGTTTTGTTTACATGTAAAATAACCACTGCCACAGGGTGACAACCCAATTGCAGTAAATAAATATTATTATTATAACATCGGGGGAATGTTAATGAAACAGTAACGGAGTCCGGAATGAGGTGTGCTGTAGAAATATGGGGCAAAAGCGTATAAGAAACGTGGAATTACATCGATATTTAATGGTTACTTTTGTAAGAATATTTATGAATACTCGACTGTACAACAAACAGCGCAGGAAAACGGAGTTGGACAGGACAGTAAAAGGTAACAGGTTAGGGTTTGCGAAACTACGGCACGCGGCATTCGCTGCTGTCCCAATTTCTTTTATTCTTTTGCCTCACCAGTGTCTCTATATTGTGAAAAACATGTGTATATATACACACACACATCCGACTGCATATAAATTGTATATGAATCACCGTTGCTACCAAATAATGCTGCGAGTGAAACAATTTTACACAAATCGGCACCCGTGCCACGTGTTGACTGGATATTTATCATTGGGGTGCCGGCCTGGCGGTGACTGGGCGAATATGTGACACTGGAAAATAGTTTTGCAGTCTTCTTTTGGAACAGGAAGTAGTAACAGCCCCAGTTCCTTCCACATTTTCTTCCTGATCGCATTCTTCGAAGAAGCGTTTATTTTAAATAAAATAATTCTGCTGTGAATTAATCACATAATGCATTAATAATAATAATAGTGCTGTAATCAGTACTAATTATGGAAGGCTCCAAGACCGTATTTTTTTCTCCAAAATTCCCATGGAGACGCGAAAGAATTTCTTTTACATTTAGAGACAAGTTGGGCACGCGATCCGAAAAAGGTTCACCAGCCCTGTAATAGATCACAGTGTTGACTGCGAAATTTTAATAGAGAATATAGACCTAGACTGTGTAATATACTATATATATATATATATATATATATATGTAAGAATTGTTACCAATGGCGGAAGAGGAATATTGAGTGGGTAGTTGTACAAAGACGAAGAAAGAAAAATTCGGAATAAAGTCATTAGCTTGCATTTGGCCGAGGCAAGTGGATTATGCTATGACGTAATGATACTGAAGGCAAAGCATGTCTTTAGCATGAGTTGGAAAGATATTCTTTGGTTGTTATCGGAATATACCGTACACGTGAAACAACAAGGGATATAGAGCTATTGTGGAAGGAAAGCGAGAAAATGTGTGTCGTAGTGCAGATTGCAAGCAAGGAAAATGAGAGGAAGGAGTGGGGAAGTGAGTAGGGCAGGTGCCCCTAATGTCTGAGAAAGGAAAGTGCGGTATCCGTTTCACAGAAACACGAAATTACAAGAGAAGCAGGGGTATTACTAGCGAAAAAGCGGCTGGTAGGAGATTAGGAATTAGGTGAATGCACAGGCGCTTAATTTTCCCATAGTAACTATATTTGTTGTAAAGGAAATGCGTAATACATCATACAGGCTTTTAAGTGACGCACCGTTAAAATTTGAATAAAACCCGCTTTACATTATATTTCAGAGGGCATATACATTACCTAAAAAGTAACAGTGCATGACTTTCTGCTACATTTTGTATTGTGGAACGTCTCTTGTAACTGTCCAGCAATAATCAGCCAGCATACCGGGACTCCATTTGCCATGGTACCGCTTGTACATCGTGTAAATGTAGTAATGAAATCGCTCTCCGTGCTCATCTCTGACTGCCCCGAGAGTTTTTAGGAAGAAGTCTAAGTGAGACTCTAAGAAATACACCTTTAAATACATATGCACCCCATTACTTTGCAGTATTGTACAAGATCAACCGCCATAATCACGATAGTTATCCGCCTTTTAATTTCCCAGAAAATTGGTAGTGGCATTTTTTTAATGGTTTCCATGCACTTTTTCCACTTAATTTAGTTGGTCTTCAAATTTTACCCCCTATATTAACGTTCTTATTTGAGGTCCAACAAATACTCCTTCTTTGATTTTAGGATTGCTTATCCCGAGAAACTTATTCTTCAAATACATAAATGATCCATTGCTTTAACGAAATATTTAATGAGTCCAAGTCTGAAGTGCATCGGGGGTAAATGAACTTTCTTGGGGTGAATTAATTGGGTATTTTCTACACGTTTCTGTCCTGGAATAAGCTGTTCTCCTTTAGGCCAATCTTTTTAGTTGTAATGCTATTTTCTGTCCCTACTATTCCACTCACACAGAGAGCAACAAAACGTTGTGTAACTAAGCAAGAGATCATTGACCTTTAAATACCCACAAATTTTCGAATTATATTTTTCATACTGGATCTTTTCCAAAAATAGTTTCATATTTTCATAGAACTCTTCCACGTTAGCGGTTTAGGCTAGTGGTACAGGTGGGCATTTTTTCCCGTTATGTGAAAGCACAATTTTTAAACCATCTTTCGCAGAGTCATACACAAACGCCACTCAGTTGGATCGAGTTGATGCCCAAGGGTCTCTATAACAGAGCAAACATCATTACAAAATATCAGATCTTTTTCTTTTTGAGAGAGAGAGAGAGAAAAAATCTTTGGCTTCCTTTTGACATTTGCGAAAGAAGCATATTTCATTATCTTGGTGGAGAAGTTCCACTCTTTTAGTCTGGAATCTAAGAGTTCAGCTTGTTGTTTTAAACAAATTAAAATCACGGAGAAGGTCGTTAAGATCTCCTTGTGTTAATGAATGGGGTTCAGATGAGGAACAGCTTGCTCCGAGTGTCGGATTGCAATCAACCTTGTCCCCTTCATGCTGTCCGTGATCTTAACCAGAATCGTTAAACGCCAGCTTTTCTGGAGGCTTTGGTAAGGCTACTCTTCATTGTGTGGGACAGGCCTCATTTTAGATAGCAAACCTGGGTATTTCACTGTGTGTTTGGATTGGGTGGTGATCCGTGTTATGTTTGTTAAACGTAAGTAACAGACGCGGAATGCTCTTTTGGTTTTTTTCCCCAAACCGTGGGATCGGCGAATGGCATTAGGCGCGAAACATATTCCACCCTGTGAGAAGCCTCACACACGTTACACAGCAAATATGAGGCACCCATCTTTTCACTTCGTCACCCAGTTTGCAGCCAAAATAAAGCTCATAACATTGCTTAATGAGCGGCGTAAAATATCGCCTCTCAGATATGAAGGTCATCTAACGCACACGAAGCGGAAAGTGTCAGGATGATTTTATTTGACATGATGAAAAAGCTATAAACACAATCCTTTACGCATAACACTTCGCTAAAAAGAACACACAGCACTTGCAACTTATCACGACGCAGTCCGGCAGTCTACTTGCAGTGCAGTGCTCCTCAAGCAGAACTTACTGTTAGTTTCATGCCCCAGCTTGTCAGTACATGTCTCACTTGCACAGTCTTGCTGTCTGGGAATGGGCTTACATGCCTGCTGTCTTTGTTGTGATTAAGCTTCCATGCCCACACTATGTATAAAATATAATAAAGTGCTCAGCCATATTTAAAACATTTTGGCAGCGTGACAAAAAATCGCTAATATTACATCTCAAAAAATTCTGTTACTCAAAAACGGTGGGTGAGAAGGCAATTAAAATAACACATTTAATTCAGTGCGATAAAATACATAAGAAACACAAATTGGTTTTCATGTGATCACAGTATGTTTACCCGTGTAATGCTTGAGGCATGGAAAAATATTTCTGTAAAGTTAAATTTAAGTGGGTAATATATTGAGAGAAGGACTAAAGGTAAGATTTTAGGAATAAGAGTTTTAAAATGCAAATTTGGTAATTGTATGTTAATAAAGATCCAACTAGGTGCAACAGTATGCAGATAGTTACTTACTGCAAAGCTACGCTACATGTTTCGGGTGTCACAGCACCCATCATCAGGAGTACTAAAAACTGTAACTGCAGCCTCCGGTACAAGTCATAATATCGGTACAGCTACTTCCCTCCAACGTGGCCTGATCAGGCCACGTTGGAGGGAAGTTGCAGTAAGTAAATATCTGCATACTGTTGCATCTAGTTGGATTTTTATTAACATGCAATTACGATGCACGGAACCATGAGCTTAAAATTGGTAATTGTAATTCGTAATATGCATTTCAGCAATTGTAAAAGTGAATAAACTTTTCGACGAAATATCTAAGCACTGTTCTCCACAGTAACCTTGTGTAATTAACGTGCTTCGCCTTCGTAGTTCAGACCTCACTTAGTGAAATTGATTGTAGTGATTATATTTTCATGTAAAATTTTCGGAATTTAAAAACGTTTCTTTAACCGCTCAGTAGTTTTTTTCCGCCCGTATCCTAGTAAGTGTGCTACAATTGAAAATTTAATTCTTTGCCGAGCGGGATAAGAGTAATTCTACACGAGTTTGCCTATTTTCCTAGGCGAATCACTTACTTTCTCGGAGCATCGGATCTTACCCTAACAAAAATGCAAAAGTATACACCAACATCACAAATTCGTGTGTTGGCTATGTTGGTATTGGATGTAGGAGATAAAAAACAAGTGCCCTGCGGGTAGGGGTACGCGGTGGTTCAGTTGGTTGAGGCACTGAGCTACAAGCCGGAAGGCTGCAGGTTCTTTTCCCGATGGTGTCATTGAAAGTTTTCATTGACATAGTCCTTCCGGCCGCACTATGGCTCTGGGGTTGACCCAGCCTCTAACAGAAAGGAGTGCCAGGAGTATTTCCTGGGGGTAAAGGCGGCCGAAGTTAGGGAATGCTTGCTATTATTCGGTGCAGAATCTTCTGTCATCCAGGTTGCTGTCCAAAAATTTAAAGATCAAGATATATAGAACTATAATTCTGCCCGTTATCCTGAATGGGTGTGAAACTTGGTCGCTGACATTGAGGGAGGAACGTAGACTGAGGGTGTTTGAGAACAGGGTGTTGAGGAGAGTATTTGGGCCTAAGGGGGACGAGGTAACAGGGGAATGGAGAAAATTACATAATGAGGAGCTTAGGGATCTTTATTCCTTACCCAATATTGTGCTGGTGATAAAATCGAGAAGAATGAGATGGGAAGGGCATGTGGCGCGTATGGGGGAGGGGAAAGTTGTGCACAGGGTTCTAGTGGGGAAACCTGAGGGAAAGAGACCATTGGGGAGATCCAGACGTAGATGGGAGGATAATATTAAGATGGATCTTCGGGAAGTTGGAGGGGGTGGAGACTGGATGGAGTTGGCTCAGGATAGGGACAGGTGGCGGGCACTTGTGAATACGGTGATGAACC